>OHWE01000885.1_pt1 | contig 11577 bp, 7 predicted proteins | sample 1579661 | NCBI WGS metagenome assembly OHWE01 (sample SAMEA3882552, study PRJEB24775) | human gut metagenome | biome: human-associated habitat; feature: intestine environment; material: feces | place: Netherlands | collected 2009/2010 | reverse complement strand
TCCTCTTTGTTTACGGGTTCCGTTACCCGTTGCAGGATTCCGAAAGCTTTCAGATGCCCATCGGGTGCAAGCTCTCTATACCCCATGCGGGAATGTACCCAGACAACTCCGGTTGCCGTATGGATAGGAAAGGTCTGTTCGTATACCTCCACTTCCTTTATGGAAAGGAACTCTCTGGTAATGCGTCCCCGATAATCCTCACGAATCATCCGGCCGAAATCCTGAAAAGAGAGGCTGTCCCCCTTCATCCCCAACAAATCGCATACATATTCGGAACATAAATACTGCTCAGCAGAAAAGTCGGCTTCCCACCAACCAATGCGCCCAAGCAAAGACAAACGCCGAAAGCGTTCGTTATCATTGTGAGGGGGAACATCCATAATTTGTTTGTCTGTTTGTTTATTGATAATGGGACAAATATAGCCATAAAACTCAAACAAACAAGTATTTAATATTATTATTTATATTATACTGCATGATAAAATCGTACGGATTACGTAACAGCTCCTTCATACAAACGAAAACAGAATGTATAACGTATGTACCACTCTTGAAACACGTTCGGCGCATCTTTGCAGCGGATTAAGAAACGCATAAAAGAGATGAGTACAAAATTAGATTTAGGAAAGATTTTCTTCCTTATTTTATTCCTTACGCTTTCTGTCATGACAGTCATGGCAGGTACTATCAAAGGCTCCATTACCGACAAACAGACCCGGGAACCGCTGACTGGAGCTACCGTACAGATAGTAGGAACCACACAAGGCGCCATTGCCGATATGGACGGAAACTACTCCCTGAATGTAACAAACGGCATTTACACATTATCCATTAAATATGTAGGCTACAAAGACATCGTTGTAAACAATGTAAAGACAGGCAAAGCCGATGTCATACTGAACTTCGAACTGGAAAGCGACGCACAGGCTTTGGGTGAAGTATCCGTAGTGGCCCGGAAAAACCTTGAGGGCGAACGTGCCCTGCAAATGGAGCGCCGAAAAGCTACACTCGCCATCGAAAACATCGGCTCAAAAGAGATGAGCATCAAAGGTATAAGCAATGTGGAAGAAGGGGTAAAAAAGATTACCGGTATCTCCATTGCCGATGCCGGCCAACTCATTGTACGGGGATTGGGCGACCGATACAGCACGACTACCCTGAACGGCCTCCCCATCGCCTCTCCCAATCCCGACAACAAGCTGATTCCGCTGGATCTATTTCCATCGAGCACCATACAGAACATCACCGTGAGCAAGGTATATAACGCGGAAGCCTTTGCCGACTATTCAGGTGCACATATAGACATCAGTACCAAAGAGAACATCGCCGAAGATTTCTTCAGCATCAGTTTCAACACCGGCGGGAAATTCAATACCTTGGGCAAAGACCGCTATCAGATGAACCGCAACGGCTCATTGTTCAAGACTTCCGGTGTGGACCAGGCGGCACTCGATATGCCTCTGTCTGATTTTGACAACTATGTAAAGACCAGAAATATATTCGACACCTCGTTTGCCGTAAAGAAAAAATCAACCCTGCCGGACTTTAGCGGCAACCTCGGTTTCGGCAAGAACATCAGCATCGACAGCCAAACGCTCAGCATATTGGCATCCGTAAGCGCCGGCAACAGCTATCAGAATATGGACAACGCTTTCTATAAAACTCTAGAAGCAACCGGCAATGTACAGGACAACTTCTCATACGACAGCTATGCCCAAGAACTGAAACTCGCTGCATTAGGATACATAGGCTACACGCTGCGCCGGCACGACCGCATAGGCTATACTTTCTTCTATACGCGTAATGCCACAGACACTTACCAACGCCGTGAGGGAACAGATGCCGAAGACCACGAGCTGACCGGAAGCAATAACATCACACATATCTACACTTTGCAGAACCACCAACTGAACGGCCTTCACAACTTCGGCGAACAAGACCGTTGGGAACTGACCTGGGGCGGCTCGTACAGCAAGACAGGAAGCGAAGAACCGGACAGACGCCAAGTGATGTACATAAAGAATGATGACGGCACACTCGGCCTGTTCAAACTGAACCGCCAGGAAACCATGCGCTATTTCGGCAGCCTGGATGAAAAGGAGTGGAACGGCAACCTCGCCCTGCGCTGGAAGTGGAACGAAAACAATTTTCTGAAACTGGGCTTCAACTATAAGAATAAAAGCCGTGACTACAAAGCAACCCGTTTCTACTACAACCTGAACAAAATTAATCCCACCGTTACCGACATCTACGATACCGGCGGCTTCCTGAACCAAGAGAACATAGCAGACGGAAACGTAACGGTACAACGCGTGATGCAACCCAAAGACAGCTACCGCGCAGGAAATGAAATTTACTCCGGATACCTGCTGACCGACTTCTATCCCGTACCGTCATTACTTGTAAACCTCGGCGTACGCTACGAAATAAGCAAACAGTGGGTGGACTATGCCACTGACGGCGGCGACTGGTATGCCGAACGGCGCAATCTGGATAAAAACGATTTCTTCCCCACCCTAAATCTGAAGTACACAATAAACGACGCCAACAGCATCCGTTTCTCCGCATCCCGTACCATTACCCGCCCATCATTCATCGAAATGGCTCCCTTCCTCTATCAGGAATCCTACGGTTCGGCACAAATCCGCGGTAATGACGAGTTGCAGAACGGCTACAACTACAACTTCGACTTGCGTTACGAACGCTTCGGCAAAAACGGAGACATGATTTCGCTGACCGGTTACTTCAAATACCTCGACAGCCCGATAGAACGTATCCAGGCATTGCAAGGCGGAGCTACCCTGCATAGCTTCCGGAATGCGGACAACGGAATGGCTGCCGGCGTAGAAGTGGAATTCCGCAAACAATTGATAAAAGACTTGCGTTTGGGCGCTAACCTCAGCTATATGTATACCAACGTAAAACTGCCCGAAGGCGGCGCTTACACCAACAAGGAACGTCCTTTGCAAGGCGCCTCTCCCATTCTGGCCAATGCAGACCTCACCTACTCTCCCCGCTTCGGTGAAGAACGGCAACTGAATCTCGCCTTACTCTACAATCTGCAAGGCAGCCGCATCCATGCAGTGGGCGTATCCAATCTGGGAGATATCAAGCAACAGACTCTGCACACACTGAACTTCAGTGCCGGATACGACCTCAACAAGCATTTCAGCCTGAAACTGCAAGTAAACGACCTGCTGAACCGTAACGTCATCTTTAAGCAGGAAGTACCTTCCACCGGCACGGAAGTGGAAGTGGAGCGCTATAAAAAAGGCACCGACTTTGAAATTGGCTTCAGCTACAAATTATAAATCCTTTTAAATAGATTATCAAACAGACGAACAGTCAACTTAAAACAATTGAATTATGAAAACAATGAAATCGAAATTCTATTCGCTGGCTCTCGCAGCCGGAATGCTGACCCTCACCGCTTGCAGCGATGACAACACCAACGACAGCAACAATGACAAAGGCAACGGGATAGAAAACGGCAGTACCCTGAAAGGTACAGTAACCGAAGACGTGACCCTGAAAGCCGGCAACACCTATAAGCTGAGCGGTGAATACATTGTAGAGGCAGGCGCCACATTGAACATCGAAGAAGGAGTAAAGATTATATCTGTCTATGACAATATCGTAGACTATATCCTGGTGAAGCAAGGTGCCAAAATCAATGCTGGAGGCACGCCCGACAAACCTATCGTCATGACCAGCGAAAAAGAGGAACCCGGAGCATGGGGCGGCATTCATATCTGCGGAAAAGCGCATACCAATGCCGAAGGCGGTAAAGGAAGTTCAGAGATAGGCGGCGCCGTATATGGCGGTAATGACGATGCCGACAATTCCGGAACATTGCAGTACATCCGTCTGGAATACACCGGATTTGCCTTCGACGAAGAGCATGAGGCCAACGGTATCTCCTTTTACGGTGTAGGAAGCGGTACGATTGTAGACCACTGCGAGGCTTACAAAGGTTCGGACGACGGCTTCGAGTTCTTCGGCGGTTCGGTAAACGTAAGCAATATGGTAGTGGTAAGTTGCAGCGACGACTCTTTCGACTGGACCGAAGGCTGGAACGGAAAAGGCACTGACCTCGTTGCCTATCAGGAAGCCAAAGCCACATTAGGATACGACTGCGACTGCCTCATCGAAGCGGACAATAATGAAAACGACAATGCAGCCACTCCCGTATCGCATCCTGTACTCAAAAACCTCATCCTCGCAGGTAACGGCGAAAGCAAACAAGGCATCCGTCTGCGCCGCGGCACTCAAGCCGATATAGACAATGCCAAAGTATGCGGCAAGGGGCAACCGCTGGTAGTGGAGAGCGCATTAACGAATGCCGCACTGAAAAACGGTACTTCCAAACTCACCAATATGACCGTCACTGCCGCATTGGAATCCGACGGAGATTACACCAACGACGACTTCACCGCCGTAACAAGCAACAAAGTGGATGCTACGCTGTCCTACACTTCCTTCGATGCCATTAAAGCCGCATGCGACTGGATGAAAGGAAACTGGATAAAATAACCCGCACGCATTCCAAATTCTCTTTATAAAGTTTATCAGGGCAACAGCCTGCAATGGTTCAAACTTTTGCAGGCTGTATGTTTTTTCTGTCCGCACAACCGTATCCCCATGAAGCATCCGCACCCAATTATCCTCCAGGAGTTAAGACAGCACCCTTTGGAAATCCCTTCCTGACGGTGATTGGAATACCTGCAAATCGAATTCGGGAATGATGGCCAACACATGGTCAAATACATCCGCCTGCACTCCCTCGTATGGAACCCAGTCCTTGATGGCACAGAAAAAATAAAGTTCCATAGGAATACCGCGGTCGGTCGGTTGCAACTGCCGCACCATGCAGGTCAGTTCCTTGTTTACATCGGGAAGACTTTTCAGATAAGCGGTCAGATAGGCCCGGAACACACCCAGATTGGTTTGACGACGCCCATTGACAAGGACGGAATTGTCGATATGATGTTTCTTATTATACTCCTCTATCACCGCTTCCGTCTGCTCTACGTAATCTTTCAGCAAACGAATCTTACGGTATTTGTCCAGCATCTCCGGAGTACAGAACCGGACGCTGTTCATATCAATGTTTATGGAGCGCTTGACACGCCGTCCCCCACTCTCGCGCATGCCGCGCCAGTTCTGGAATGAGTCGCTGACAAGCAGATACGGCGGAATCGTAGTAATGGTATTATCCCAGTTACGTACCTTCACGGTGTTCAGCGTGACTTCTATCACCGTACCGTCTGCACCGTATTTGGGCATCGCAATCCAGTCGCCCACCTTCAGCATATCATTGGCGGAGAGCTGCACCCCCGAAACAAATCCCATAATCGAATCCTTGAACACCAGCATCAGGATAGCGGCAGAAGCACCCAACCCCGCCAATAGCGACAACGGAGACTTGTCAATCAGAATACTTACCACCACGATAGCCCCTACAAACCAAAGTATCACCTGGACAGTCTGCAACATACCCTTCAAAGGGCGGTCGCGAAGCTGCTCCTTCTCGCTGTATACGGCATAAACGGCTTTCAGGAACGAGTTAATAAAACTTAGGAATGTAATTAGAATATAAATCAGGCAGACACGCTGGATAAAGCCCAACGTGGAAGAACTTGTCTCGGCAAAGGCTACCGGAATAAAGACATAGATGATAACGGGAGCCACCATACGGCTGAGGTGAATCAGTACCTTACGGTCAAAAACAATATCATCCCATGTAGCTTTTGTTTTCCTTATCAAATGCGCCACTACTTTCAACAGGATATTCCGACAAATGACATCAGCCAGAAACGCAACGATAAGCACAAGCGCAAAAGCTATAAACTGATCGAGCATATCGGCCAAAGAAGGGGCTGTTCCCCAAGAAATCAATAATTCGTCGATATTCTTTAGTATATCCATGACAGTTAGGTATAAAATATGAGGTATAAAGTATAAATAGTGCGTCAGAGCTTTTCCCGTTCGAGAAACTCGCGGATGTCTTCTTTTAACCACTGATAGAGATAAAGGTTCTTGTAACCGCTGTTTTTCTTCAACATGACGGATACATTGACCTGACTGTTTTCGTAACCCGTCAGTTCATTGCGGAACTGTTCGCTATGCTCTGCCAGGCGTTTAATTTCCTGCTCACGTTCACGGCGCAGTACGGTGCAAACGGGTATCAGCAACTTCAGTACCACACAATCCATGATATGATGCCCCTGCATATAGAGATAGGTATTGTCGGGAACCAATCCTAATTTCCGCAGTTCCTCACCCAACCGGTCAACATCCTCTATATACTGCGGGAAACGGGTTTCCATTTCGGAAAGTTTGGCAGATACCGTACGCTGCATGGCATCCAAGACACTGTAAGGATGCCGCAGGTTTATTTCCTGCAAACGAACATAGGAATTGAAATCGTACATAGGAAATGTATGCGTATCGTGCCGGCGGTAAAACCATACGTTCCATAAGAACAGCGGATAGGCTATCTGCGAATAGCGTTTCAGGAAAGCGGGGAAATCAAGGATGTGACGGTCGTTCAGTGTTGCCTGTACACAAACCTCATGAAGGCTTTCGGCAAAACAATGGAAATTCTCAATGGCATACCCGTAGGTTTGGAAAATATAAGGATTACGGTTTATCTTCCGCGACACATTGGTGGCTCCCTGCAACAGAAAGTCATAGTCACTGTCCACACAAGCTATCAGGCTACGTCCGAGTTCCGTAGTATTGAGCGTATTCATCAACACCATTTTCTTGCCCTTTGCCAGCGAAGTGGCGGAAGGAAGCATCACCTGGAAATAACGCTCCTCATTCTCGAACTCAGCCAGAAGGGTACGCCAGAAAGCAATGTCGTCATAGCTTTCCACATACGCTACAATACGCCTGCGCCCTTTCTTTGACGAGAATTTGTGTGCGGCGTCCAAATAGGCTGAAGTAAGATTATGTCGGAGAGATGTTGCCAAAATAAATGTTGATTTAATAATGAATATTCAGTGATGTGCGATTGATACTCACCTGCCGCCAATCACCGTTGAAATATCTTCCACTTCGGTCACCGCGTCCAGCCAGCCTTCCATTATCACGGCAGGCGAGTGGGTGGTGAGAATGAGCTGCACATTCGGATTGAGTCCGCGTATCATGCCAATAAGTTTTTGCTGCCACTCGATGTGAAGAGAGGCTTCGGGTTCATCCATAAAGAGGACACAATGGGCATTGTCGCGCACCAGCACGGTGAGCAGGATAATCAGCATCTGTTTTTCACCGGAAGATAGTTTATAGGGCAACAGGCGTTCACCGTCCTGATAGAAGATGATTTCATTACTGCGGCGATCTATGGTTTTGCGGGTATAACTGAATAACTGATCCATCAGATCCTGGAACTTCCGCTTGGGAAGGGATAAGGAAGCGGCTTGTGAACGCTGTTCCTCATCACCGGAAAGGAGTTCGATCATCTTGTTGCCAATATTCACCTGGTAATCGAGGTATCGGCGTTGCAAGAGATAAAGTTGCCAGTCCAGTTCGGATTTGACGTTCGGATCGGCCATGCGGGCGGTAAAGTCGCCCATAATCAAGGGGCGGTCGTAACTACGAATTACGTCGTAAGGAATATACGTGGCATCCGGACGGTCGAAGGTAACACGTACGCCCTCTATCTCGCCGTTCTTTATCTCCCCCGAAAGTTCTTCCAGATAGTGGACGGAACGGTTAAGGATCGTGGTTTTCCCCACTCCGTTGATACCGGAAAGGATATTCACGTCGGGACGTAAGTCCCAAGCTATGTCAAAGCGATCCCACAACCTGTGTATCTCTATACGTTTGATGTAATTAGCTTGTTCTTCCATAGTTTTTGCTTTTAATTAAAGCAAATATACGTGATTATCTTTTATTTCCACGCCCGGAAATAGAAAAATCACTTCTCATCCGGTAAATCAATGCAGAAACATGCGCCATCCCGATAAGATGTATCGAGATAAATGGAACCACCCAGACGAGTGACAATGAGGCGACAGGAATAAAGACCTAAGCCTGTGCCAGGCATGAAGTCATCCAGTTTGGTAAAACGGTCGAATATGTATTCGGCTTTGTCGGCAGGGATACCGATCCCCGTATCACTTACCATAATACGAATCTTCCCACCGGTACGCATCAGATTCATACGGATAGTACCGGCAGTTGTAAACTTCGCGGCATTGTTCAGGATATGTTCTACAACGTGTTGCAGATATTTGTCATTCGTTTTTACAAGGCACTCATCCAGTCCGGATTCAAACAACCAGGTGATTCCGGATTTTTTCGTTTTTCCCTTACACATATCCAGAAGTCCTGCACAAATCGGCAATATATCTATCCGTTCCATAGGAAATAACTCCAGCGAACTGCTTAAATCCGATACTTGCAGGATATCCTCGAACAATTCGGTCAATTGATTAGAGTTCTTTTCAATGATGACCGGAAAATCTTTCTTGTCTTCCTGATCCAAGTCTTCATTCAGCAACAAAGTACTGAAACCACAGATAGCATTTAGCGGAGTACGTATCTCATGACACATGGATTGGAGGAATTCTGTCTTCATACGGTCACTCGCTTTGGCACGTTCACTTTCCTCAGCCACTTTTTCATTAGACAGAATCAACGCCTGCTTCGTTGCCTTCAGTCGTTTCGTCAACAAGTACTGATAAAGCCCCCAGATAAAGAAAACCAGAAGCAGGACTATGAGCACAACAAAAGCGACGCGATGATAACGTGCCTGAAGCTCTGCCTGTTCTATCTTCAATTTATCCACTTCAAACAACGAACGCATCTCGGCCAACTGCTTATTCGTCTCTTCCACATGATTACCTTCCATCAGACTGGTGTACTCCCAAAAAGCGTCAAATCCTTCTTTGTAATGTTGTTTCCATCGGGTAACCAAGTTAATCTTCTTCGCCAACAACTCTGTCCGACTGTTCGTATCGGCAGAATCCGTTTGTTCCAGCAGTTCATCGATGGTCCGCATGGCAAGGTCATACTGTGCCGTATAAAAATAGTAACGGAAAGCGGACGGCAAAAGCCACTCTTTATTCTCTTCCGGCGTCTTGACCTGATAATATTCCTTCATCCGGGAATAAATTTCATCAGCCCTTTTCCTTCCTATGATATCTCCGAAGTAAAGAAGCTCGCTATAAACACCCATACGCAAGGCTTCACGACTACGGGTGCGGATATAAGCACGTCTCTTATAGAAAGGCAATTCAAACTGATTGTCATAGAGTTGTTCCGTTTGTTCCAAGGCCTCCACCGCTTTAGCGGCTTCCTCAGCTTTTCCTTCCGCACGGTATATGAATTCGATACGGGTCAGATAATACCAATTGAACTTATAACTGACCTCGAACGGCAGACCGCTGACCAAATGGTGAATGTTCTTCAAATGAACAATGCGGTCTTCTGAATTGGCAACAGACGGTGAAAAGTAACTAATGCATTCCATTGCCGAACAAAGTATCATTTCCCACTGCACTTCCTGCGACTTATCCGAGAGATTTACCTTATGACGCTTATACCGTGAGATTTCTTCATTGGCTTCATCAGGTTTCTCCGCCTCATCCATCTTGCAAACAGAAGGAAAAGCTTTGAGCCATGCCATATAAAAGTCCTTATAAGCCCCTTCCAGACACTCTTCTCCTATCCGCTGATAGTAGCGCAAAGAGTCAGGTTCATCTTTATAACTGCGACAAAGGATATCCAGTGTCTCAAAAATATATATCTGATTTTTCAACTGAATGGCCAGTTGCAGCGATTCGTTAATATAGGTACGTTTGCTTGTCACATCATCGGACAAGTCGTACAAGTCAATATACAACTCCATCCTCTGCTGTTTGTCTACGGAATTGTCTTGTAGTGTTTGCAACAGGTGTTTTCTGGTCTGATTAACATCAATCTCCTGAGCAACACTAACTTGCAGACAAAAGAATATGAACCAGAGGGTCGTTATAATTTTTATCAAGTAGTTTATCATATTCGGACAATTTGAAGAACTTGTCACTTAAGTTGCAAATATAGAATAAATTGGAGGTTAGAGCAAATTTATTCGTATTTAACTGTCGTGAGAAGTCTTTCTATGATTTCACTACAAGTAGGCGTTGAAGGAATTGATATCTATATTATTGACAATCAGCATTGTTGTATATGCATATCCAAACTATCCGTAGCTGATAAAGCCAGTTTATTTTTTATACGCTGTTTAGCTTTCAATACAGACCGGGGAACTATATTAAAAAGAAGAGCGATTGTCTTATTATCCAAACGGGCCCGTATCAGATAGCATAACCTCAATTCCTGGACACTTAAACCAAATGACATCAATTCTTCTGACAGACACCCCCCATAAAATAAATCTATGACGATAAACAGATCCCTCCATTCGGCTTCATCCTTAATTATGCCATAGGAAGGCTTTTGATGGAGACACAACAACTGTCCCATTGCCACTATCAAAGAAGAAGAACATTTTGTTAATGCCGAAACCTTCTGGTAATCCTTCAATTGCTTTGTCAACTGTTTATTACGGTACTGCAAACAAGCATTCCAACTATCCTTAGACGTATCCATATCCATCACGTTATATCATATTCATCTATCAATCTTCGTTTTACACCAATCATCTCCTATCTTTTCCACTTCGCTCCTCATTTCCCTAATAGCGGTGGAATAGACTTTCGGCTCTTTAGTCAATACAATCCGTTGCATCTTCTCAAACTTCTCTTTATTCCGGTAGCCCGGCTCCGCATAGAGTTTTGCCAGCAGATAGTAGGGATAAATCCGCCCCGGCAAACGGTGGACTGACGCCCAATAATAGGTTTCAGCCTTCTCATAGTATTGCATTTCCTGATAATTCTTACCTATTATATTCAGTATCATTGGGTCAGTGCTATATAAGGCAGCTTGTTCCAGAAACGAATTAGACAAATCATAACGTCCTGATTTATATAAGCTGTGTCCATATTCAAATAAGAATTCCCCTCTTTCGTCCAACTGCGGATAGAGCTTATGGTAAGCCTCATTGGCAGCAGTATAATTTCCCTGATGATAAAGCATCCTCGCATACACCCAATCTCGGCAGGCATCTTCCTCCCGTTGCCATTTACCATTAAGCCCCACTGTCCATATCAGCGCACAAGTGCCGCAAATAAGAAATTTTCCGCCCACATCTCCGGCCCCACAAGCAAACAGCAGGCATATACCGGTTACCATGAAAACCGGGAAATGCATGGGATAAGAAGAAAAAGAGAAAACGAGCAAGGATATGAGTGCTCCGCAAATTTCATAACGCCCCCATTTTGTCCCTAGCCACAGACCTGCCCCAATAGTCGAGAAGAACATGACACCAAGCATAACTCCTGCTGTTAACGCCAACTCCAGATATTCATTGAAAGCATATTCCGGACTTCCGGCCACGCGCTCTTCCCAAACAGCATAGTCTCCACTACCAAAGTATTTTTCCTGCGCTTCGCCATAAGCATAGACAAATCCTTCACGACATCCCCAAGGATGCTCTACGATAGCTTTACAAGTAATTTTCCACAT
>OHWE01000879.1_pt1 | contig 11632 bp, 10 predicted proteins | sample 1579661 | NCBI WGS metagenome assembly OHWE01 (sample SAMEA3882552, study PRJEB24775) | human gut metagenome | biome: human-associated habitat; feature: intestine environment; material: feces | place: Netherlands | collected 2009/2010 | reverse complement strand
CCCTCCGGAAATGCCGGTGAGGAACTCACCGAACTTGACCCAATCTCCGAAGGTCATGGGGAAGGGAGTGCCGTCCTCTTTATCCTTATGCAGAAATATTTCATCTATTTCTTTTAAAATATCCTTTATAATCTGCTTATCCGTATCAGACAATTCCTTCAAGGCATCCGCTATGCGCTTAAAGTTTCGTTCCCACTTTAAGCGAACATCGCGCCCGGTATCATTCGAGCCATTCCAAGGTACTATATTTTCAAACTTGGTATCCATCAACCCAATTCAAGTTCATTATCATTAAAAGACAGCAATAGAGGCTGCCAGCACATGCCATATTCCATAGTATCCAGATTGATAAAATTCAGCATATAATCCGCAAAACGATTATTCTCCTTATGGCTCTGCTTACGCAGACGTGCATTGTTCACCATTATGACCCCATCGCTTTTGCGACGCTCATAACTATAACTCATGAAAGAAAAAGAAAAGCTTTTTCCTTCGGAGGACAACTGCCTCATTTCATCTATTGCCTGGAATACATTCATGCCGCAAAATTATCTGTACCGGTACCATAAAAAAAGGACACTATCTACTGACATTACCCTCCAGGACTTCGAGCCTTTTTATACCATCCCTCACCTTACGGGAGTCAACCACTAATTCTTTTTTTGCGAGAATTTCGAGCAACTCATTGTTGCGAGCCAACAACCTCACTACCTGCGAGCGTTGTTCCGGTATCAAGCCAGACAAGACGTTACCTTTGTCGGACGACAATGCCATAGAGTAATCACTCGTATCAACATAACCACCGCCATACTTGCCGCTGCGTGTACGAACCTGCTCCAATATCTGCGTCGTATTGAGCATACGGATAGTCCCGTTTTTCTGTGCAATGTCAAACACATCCAAGAACTGGCGCACATGCGGATTGGCCACACCTTCATGGTTGGCCACAAACTCATTCTTATGTACCGGAATAACACCAGCCACATCATCAGGATTGCCGTTCTTGGTATAGCCCTCCACATACTCATCCACATAACCACCGGATTTCAGTCCCTTCGCTTCATCACGCTGCTGCTTGGCAACGGCAATCTGTGCAGCACCTTGAGTAGCAGCCAATCCCCCAAGTATAGGGCCAAGTATGGGACCAGCAGTCCACGCAACCATAATTGCTTGTGCAGTTTTAGCTATTACTTGCATTATAGTTGCCGCAAATTCCTTATCAGCATATTTCTTTTTAATCTGGTCAATGGCAGCTTCTTTTTCTTCTTCAAGTTTAGTGGTGTCTTTACCTGCTTTTTGTGCTGCCTTAATTTGTTTATCATATTTATTTTCAATCTTACTAATTTCCCGATTTTGCATATTGGCTACAAGCTGGCTATATGTAGAAGCTGCATCGCCCATAATGTCAAAAGCCTTACCAACTAATTTCATCCGTTCATCCTCATACTCTTCCTCAATACGGGTCTTCTCTGCCTGATATTTTTCATACGTTATCAAATCGGCATCGTACATTGACTGAAGAATATCGTTTTTCTGAGAAAAGGAAGAAGTGGAATCTATCTCCTTGAAACCTTGTTCACGCTGTTTATTCTTGTTTTCCTTGCCATCTGCCAAATCCATATCCTGCAATTTTGCATCAATGGAAGATATATCTTCCCCATAGGCCGCCAACATATCTCTACGTTCCTCCAGGTACCGGCGTTCTAAATCCTTCAGTTGTTCCAAGTAATCAGCTTCCCTCTTGATGTCACCTGCAATATATGCTTGCTTCAATGCGGTCCGTTGTAACTGATATTCTTCGTCAATAGTGGCCAGATTATCAGACTGGGCATTTTTATCGGCCTCCTTAGACGCTTCTGTCAACCGGTCTGCTTCTGCAATCATCTTGTCATAAATCTGCCCCTGGATTTCGGACGAGTCCTTGCCATACTCCACCAGTAGAGCTTTCCGGCTCCAGAGATAAGCCATTTCAGCCTTATATTGTTCTTCCTGATATGCCTTCATTCAGCAGCTTTTCTTTCAGCAGATTTATCTCTGCATTATAGCCCTTTTTCAGCTTTTCTTCACGGGCCTTCAGTTCTTTGTCAAGGCCATTATCATCTACTCCATTGCTGTTTCCTTCTGGCACCGGATTATCTACTTCTTGTTCGGGCAGCTTTGCAAGAATCGCTTCCAATTCCTTTTTCTTCACAGCATAGCTACCATATAATTTTAGGCGTTCTTGCAGTTGATGTTTTAACCCACCGATAACCGCCTTTTCCAAAGACTTGTCATCGCCAATCCATTTCATCTTTTCCGCCTTTTGTTCCTGGAACCATTTACGGTGAATCGCCATCTCTTCAGCCATGCGGTCCTTAAGTTCGCTGATAGCTGCTTCAGTCTCGCTCCGTGTACGTTGCTTCTGGTCATCATCCAGCAAATCCAGATTATCGGCTTTGCTTTTTATGCCGGCAATACGTCCCATCAGCGTTTCATAGCGCTCCATTTTGGCATTCAAGGCTTCTTGAGCCTCAGTCGCCTCATTGGTCCTGGTTTTGAATATAGCCAGATATGATACGACACCAGCCAATACCGAAGCTACAAGTCCCAACGGATTAGCCTTCAATGTCTTGTTAAACAATGACGCTGCGGCAGTAGCGCCTTTGGTTATAGTGGTCCACAAGCTTTTGGCCATAGTGTCTGCCTTTACGACCAATGTATAGGCAGTAACAGCAGCCGAGGCTGCAACAATGGCCCCCTTGTACTTCCATAAAATGGAAACCATAGTTCCCAATCCCTTCACCGTCAGACTGCCCGTCGTTATCATGTACTTCATCACCGGCTGGAGCTTTTCACCCAGTTCCACCCGTATATCTTTGAAGTTATTCTTCGCCTTATCCAGCCCCGCCTGAACCGTATTGTTCTGTACATTGACCTCTTTAATAATGCTGGTACCGTCGCGATACGCATCATTAGCCAATCTTTGCGCTTTACGAATGTCATCTATCTTGCCGGCCATCGTGCTGATGACACCGGAAGCCCGGACACCATCCAGCCCCATCTCCTTGAACATAGGTGCCAGCTGGTCAAGTCCTCCTTTTTTATTCAATGTATCCAGGAACTGAAGTATCGCCTCGTTCGCATCCTTTTTGATAAGAGAGGTAAAATCCTCCACGCTCTGCCCTGCAATCTTGGCAAACTTGGCTGGCTCCTGGTACATCTTCATCATCAACGTCTGGAAAGCCGTCGCCGCCATCTCCTGCTGCTGCATGTTCTGGTCAAGTACAGAGGCATATCCCAGAATGTCACCCTGAGAGACCTTCGCCTGATTCGCCGCCCCTGCCACGCGAGCAGTAAATCCTACCAGGTATGCTTCTGCCGCACTGGAGTTCTGTGCCACCTCATTAATGGCGCTACCGGTAGCCAACATCGCCCCACGCAACCCAAGTTTCTGGTCCTCGCCGAACATCTGCGCCAACTTGCCGATGTTCTTCACCGCATCATCCCCTAAATCCTCACCCAGTGCCACATTAATCTTATCGGCCGCATCGACAAACTCCAATACATCCTTCTTCCCGGTAATCCCCAAACGACCAGCATCACCGGCCAGAGCATTCAGCTTCTCACGCGCTGTACGGGTATCCATTTCCTTGAACTCTTCATTCAGTCCCTTGACTTCATCTCGGGTCATACCGGTGTACTTGATAACTTGCGCTTCGGCTTCCTCCATCTCCGCATATTCATCCACACATTTGCGGGCAGTCAAGGCCACCCCGGTAAGAGCCCCGACAACTCCTGCCCCCATAGCTGCATACCTATTAACCCCATCAGCCATTTTGGAAAGAGAAAAACGGGTCTCACGTGCCTGCACCTCCACCTCTCTCATCCGTTGCCTGGTCAGCAGATAATCAGCCCGTAGCGCTTTCCATTTCTCCGTGCCGGGAGTGGCATTATCCATCTGCCTCTTGAGGGAAGCCGCAGCCTTGCGCAATTCCGAGTAAGACAACGCAGTCTTTCCAGCCTCTATACGTTGAACGGCGAGCGCAGCATTCAGTTTATCCAGATTCTCTTTCTGCGCCTTGTATTCCGCTGAATTCTCCTTCCCTTCTGCCCGCAATTTCGCCATTTCAGCCTTGACAGCATCAATCTGCCGTTTGGTCTCGTCAAACTTCGCTTTCGCCTCCGAATTATCAATCCGGATTGCCATTCTAAAGTCTTGTATGTTAACCGCCATATCTTTACCTATTAATCCAGGACAAAGGTATCTTCAAGCGTCACCTTGAAAAAGGACATGAAAAAGCCCGGCAATCCATCACGGACTACCAGGCCAGCACTTATGAACAAAAAGTGTTATCCGTCAAGCCAACGGCCATTATCCAGCCACACCCCTCCGTCACGCCAACGGCCATCAGCCAATATCCACCGGACATCAGCCTCAGTATCGCTGATACGGATGGGATAGAACGTACCGGTCCAGGCTCCCTTACGACCGAACGCATCCAATGTGAATTCCATCTCCTTGCAGACATATCGCTTGTTGCGTATCTCAAACACTTGGTAAGCAGCATATACATTCGGGTCATGGCTCTGAACCTTCACCGCTTTAGTGTAGTCAATATCATAGTTAGTCTGATACAGCAACCCGTCAAGCACATTCAGGCACAAACTTGCCCCAATATCGTTTGTCTTGGCATATTGCCACCAAGACTCATCTCTGGATGTATGGTTTTTCGTATATTCATCTATATAAGGAACCGGATATTTCATAGAGACGCCATTGTACACGACACTTAAGCCTTGCAATCCCGTATAGAGTGCCAGGCAGATACCACGTTTTGATTCCGTTTCTTCTCCTCCGCCATTCTGAATTTGCTCTTCAATACTCAGTGCAGGTTCTGTTTTATCCACATTGCCATTACCGGATAAGGAAGGAAGATAAATCCAAAGAGTAGTGTCCTCTCCCCTTCCTCCACCGCCGTAATAGTTGATTCCAACACTTTGAAAAGCTGTGGGAACCATCTCCAGTTCTACGGTATTGGAAACACCTTCGCGTTCAATGCCGGCAAATCTATCCACCATGACAAACACCGGAGATGAACGTCTTCCATCCTCATCCACCCAGTCACGCAGATACACATATTCCTTGCCATCAGCCTCGTGTGTATAGATAGTATCCGGCTTTTTATGGGATTCGTCACTGAACCATCTCGTAATGCTTCGCATGTCGGTCGGTATATCCTCCGGGATATTCTCTCTCTTCGCCCCTTTTTTAACCGCCTCCGGCAAAACATTCCATCTCCAGAACTCGGAATCCTCCACCTTATATGCTACATTCGAGAAAGCAGGATCTTCAATATCCGGCTCTTCAACCTCCACCTCATACACATCCTCTACATTCTGCACATGTACGGAAGTACCTCCGGTAAAATAGTTCCCTCTCAGCAACAGCCTGGCCGTACGCTTGCGGTTGTCAACCAGAAATACAACATTGAACAACCGCTCCACCTGCTCGAGGAAATCCTTCACGCTCCAGCCCGGCAGCATCTTGTTCCACAATACCGTCGGTACTGTATGACAGATATACACATTCTTATATACCGTATTCTCCAATTGGTTCTCCGTCAACCCATATCCGAGTGCCCTCATCAGCTCTTTGATGTAAGCGCACAAATAAGGCTGCGGTGTCACATCGAACATATCATCCGTACCCAAATTCCGGTTATCTGCACCTGCCTCTGCCTTGACACACCACTGGTTGTGTATATTGCCGGTACCCTGGTCAAGTACCGGCGCCAGACAATACTCCACTTCCGGATAGGTTTTCTCAATATGGGGAAACATATCCGTCGTCAGTACATCCGTCCGCTTCATTTCCAGAGTTCCAATCAGCAAGTCACCGCCGACAAAATAATTCAGTTCGGAATTGCCGCTCGCAATCTGGAGCGATACCGTATCATCAGTCCAACCGGTAATAATCTCCGTACCGTTGCAATACACCCTATTGTCAGCTACCAATATGGCAGCGCGTTTGGTTTTCACCTCCTGCACGCTGTTCAACCGGTTCAAATGCGCATACAGTTCCGCATTGGTAGCATTAGTCAGCTGCAATGTTATCTCGTAGGTATATTCTCCATTCTTGGTAATCAACGGATTCTCACGCTTCACCTGAATGGAAAAATCCTTCGGAAGTACGGCTTGCACACCGTCAATAAACAATTCAGTCATAATCAACCAAGTTAAGTCCTATACTCATTCCGTTCCAGCCGCCGAACACATCGTACTCCCACTCCACTGTCATACTCTCTGCCCCCTCCACTTCTCCGCAAAAGAAATCCATCTCCCGGAGTTTGGTTTTAAGCAGTTGCATGACCTGCTGGATGCGTGCATAATGCAGCAGTTCCTCTTCGTCGGTCTCCTGACCCGACGGAACCTTCTCAATCAGGAACAGCAACAAGCTATTCCGTTCCCGATAATTATCCTCATTGCCCTGCGACACTGCATCCGGGTAGTTGGCACACAGCATCAACCCCGTACAGTCTCTCAATTGCTTGACAAGATGCTTTTCGCTGACGGCAATCACTGTCCCGTCAATCTTCGTCCGGCTGACCTTATTGACGCGCTCTTTCAGTTCTACCAGCATCTCCCTATATCTCTGTATATTTATCATAGCCCTATCAAATTATTCTGTTCAGGATTCGCCATGGTGAAGCTGAACTCCACCGCCTTCAAAACGCTACGCCTGAAGGAGCGTTCAAACTTCTGTTTCGTAATCACAATAGGCAGCCATTCGCCATCCACGAGAATCTCCACCTCTTGCGCATTCAGCATGTTGTGCCATAATTTATAATCACTCTGCAACATGATGCTGCCGGAGTTGACCGTGTATTCATCAGTAACCTTGACACCGAACTTGCGTTGTACCCCGTACATGGCTGCTGCATCACTCTCATTATTTCCGGTCAGTTTCAGTTCACCGGTAGCCGTTAAAGTCTCAGGCATGTCATACACATTCTTGAAACGGAAACACCATACATCCACATACCTTGTACCATCAACGTAAAACTGCATGGAGCCTCCGAGCATGCCCACCGTATAACTGGCTATGTCCGATTTGGAAAATCCGGGAAGCACAATCTCCGGACTCACATCCACCGTGAAAGGCTCCAAAGAAGATACCGGGAATGACTTGCTCTCCTGGCTGCCGTCATTGAAAAAGGCTGTTATGTCATATCCTCCATTCTGCGGATAACCGCTCACATACTCTTTGGCCCCCATACGTGTCACCTTGGCAGCCACCTCACTCAGTATTCCCGGAGAAGCGGCATCCTTCCGGGTCTGCATCCGGCTGAACATCACGTAGCTCTGCGCGTCTTCTGTCTCGTTGATAAGGAAGGTGAACGTCCCCGAAGCGGTGCTCTGCGGTGCATAGTCCAGGCACCACACGCCCCACAATGCCAATTCGCAGAACTTGCCCAGCCCTCGGATTCGCACCAGGTTGTCGGCATCCGGTACATATTCTTCATCAAGTATCTTTTTACCGCCATATTTTACGGCAAAGGCTATGGTCACATCCGTGTCAATGATGTAGTCCTGCATGGTGGCGCAGAACTCCCGTGCCCTGGGTCTCTGTACTACATTCATAAACGACAATATTTGTTTCTACGGTCATTTTTCGGCAGCAGCTCGTAATCGATCATACTACCGTCACGCGCCCGCTTCATCTCATCTATCCAAGTGGCAGCATCGTCTGCCATCCATCCGGCCACACGCTCCACATCATCGAGCGATGCCGGTTCACTTGCATTCATACCGCTTTCGGCCACAAACCTGCGGATTACTCCCCCCGGTATCGCTCCCAGAGACAAGCGACGAAGTGCCATACTCATGGCCAGCAACGCCACCGCCTTGCATGCTGCGAAATGCGCGTCCGTCTCCAGTACCGAGCTTTCTGCAAGCAGTGCCTCCCAACCGGCACCGTATGCCCGCTTCACCGTCAACTGCTGGGCTTCTCTGATGAAAGGCAGAAGCAGCAGGAACATACGCTCACTCTTATTTATCGGGAAATAGGTATCGAAAGAACCCCCATTACGGATTATCAACATCTGAGCAGACTTATACATGTCGCTATCCGTCCACTCTTTCAGTTCCTTGTCATTCAGATAACGAATCAGCACATCTACCGCCTTGTAGTATTCTTCGAGATGTAGCGCGTCATCACGGTCTAACTGCCACTCCCAGGGTAGTTTTTCGCTGCCATCGGTAGCCACCTTGAACTTGCGCCCGTCATCCTCATGGCTGAGGTCATTCTTCTGATACAGCCGCAATGTGGCCAACAGCGCAATCGGCCGTTGTACCTTGCGTACAATCCCGGTATCAGTACCCTCTTTCTCCGGATTGAGATAATAGTTCTCTGCCAGTTCTATCACCTTGCTACCGACCAACTGCGCCAGTTCTTCAGTAGCCAGCTCTATCTCACCGATAACCTTGGTGAAATCATTGTTAGCGTAATAGTTGGCGGTCAACTCACGCAATTCTTTGGCACCTTGGCCGTTTTTGTTGAATATCATAACATCATTTTTTTAGATTCCTCATCAGTTCGTCTGCCCGCTGCCTATCATCGAGCAACTTCATCATCACACGCAGCAGCATCGTATCATCGGTAGCCCTCACATTGCCGAACACTCCGCTTTCGGCCACAGAAAAGAGTATCGAGTTCATGCCCAGGCTCTGCACATCATTCTGCCGGGTATCCTTGTCCCTTCCACGGGAAAATACCGGTCCGAAACACAGTTCCAGCCCGTCAATGATGAAAGTTCCGGAAAACAAGTATTCACAGAAGTAGGAGAACCAGGCATAAATCCCCCATCTCATCCACACCGGCATGTGCTCCACAAGCCCCATGTATCTGCCCATATATTGCTCACGGAAGGGTTCACGCTCTACACAGCCTTTTTTCTCCACCGGAGGACGATAGAGGATGGCACACAATGCCTGCAAGTCTACCGGATCATGCCCGGCATTATACCTATTGACCGCAGCTACCGCATGACGGAACTCACCAAAAGCCAAATCCGCCCCATGGCTCATCGGGCCGCGCAGATATCGCCATTCCGGTATCAGATTCACGGTCGAGTCATACGCCAGTACCACAGCGTCTCCCTCCATTCTCCACATCCATGCCAATGTCTCGGCCAGATGGTCCACCAGCAGCATATCCTGCACCTTTGAACGGAAGACATATCCCCTATTCTTCAGTACATACGCACACCACTCGCGCTTCACGTCCAGCAAGCTGATGCCCGGTTTCGTCATCAGCTTCTCCCGGTTCTTCAGCAGGTGCAGCCACTCCAACGGCTTCACCTCCTCCCAGCAGTCCGGGAATTCAATATCCTTCTGTCTCATATCTATACTTGTTTTGCCGCTCTGTCCGGCGTCGATACATTCTCTTCCTTGTTGATAACCTTCCGGTAAATACCGAGGAAAATCCCCTTCTTATGCGGGAAATTAATACGGATGGCATCATTGATTGCCTCCAGTACGATATCCTCGGGAATCTGTGTGTCAGCCCCGTAGAATATCTTCAATGCATAGAGCATCTGGCTGCCGCTGTCACTCTTGCCGTCAATGATGATGTTGGCCAATGCCGGAGAAAGCCCGAAACCGCTGGTAGTGGAACTGTCCGCGATGCGTGAAATCTTCGCCTGCGCCTCGATGTACTTGTCGATATTCATCTCGATAGGCTCTATCTTCCAGCTCTGGGCATTACCCTCGGCATCCACGAAGTCCACACAGCTGAAGAACTTGCCGGCATTCTTCTTGCCAGCCATCACATTGGCGATGGTTTCGGTCAATTCATCCTTCAGCCGCTCCATTTCCTTCTGAATCTTCGTCTCATCCCAATCCTCGTGCATGGCCATAATCAGCTCATGTTTCTGGTTCCAGTACTCCTGCGGAGAATGCACCACATACGCGGCTGCAATCATGTTCTCATTCAGGTGCTTGATGATTTCCGGAAGGTTGTTCGCATTCTCCAGCCAGGGAACCGACCCATAGAAGCAGGAAATCGCATACATACTACGGCCAAAGCTCCGCATGCAATGGTATTTAATGGCTGTTTCGTACCGGGTCGGATTCCATTTGTCAAAAGCCGGGTACTTGCGGAACGTGCGGCTCTTGAAGGAATCAAAATCACCGGTAAGGTATTCCGTGACATCCTCAAGCCTACGGCTGTCATTCTCCGGCCACACCAGACGGCTTTCTTCGCTGTGCAGTGACTCCAATCGCTGCACCCATGGGCGGCCGATACGCACTCCCCTGCCCATATAATACTTGGTGAAATGCCCGTTCATGTGCGTGTATTCAACCAAGTTGTCACGTATATACCCTTTGTAGTCCCAGCTATCCAGCCATTCCTGAATCTCGGCATCCTCCATCCATTCCTGGATACGTTCGTTATTCTCAATCTTCACCCGGTAAAGCATCGGCCCCTGCCCATATAGCAACCCCACCTTACGGTCCAGAATACCGGGTCCCAGGTTGTTCTTCTCCAGCAGGTCACGAATGGCATTCGGCATATTGTTGTCCAGCCCCCATGGAACCACACGTACACCGGCCACCGATACCGGGTCACCATCCCAGTCCTGCGAGCCAGCATTAAAGAACTGACTCATGCTCTGGCTCCAGTTCATGTTAATGGCATACTGTCCGGCAGCCGTATCCACAAAACTGAAACTGCCTATCTTCTTTATCTCACTCATAATTATCTATTGATATAAATTCTCGTTGTATTAATGAACAGCGAACCGCAATAATCCACCACTATCTGCTGAAGTTCCGGTATATGCTGTTCAATCACGGGATTAAACCAAGGTTTCGGCTCCCGGTTCCAATCCTTGTTGCTTTTCTTGGTGATTACCCGTGTACCACCCTCCATATTATATCCACGGCCTACACCCAGATGAACATAAAGCCCATCGGCATTGAATCCGAAGCCGATGCTCGTAATCTCCTCACCTTTGGCCGGCACCTTGCCCCAATGCCGGTAATTCTGCCTGATGGATGCCGAAAGCTTCTTATCTTCATCAATCCATTTCGATACGCTCGCCTGCAACGCCTCGTTCACCTTCTTACCCCAGGCGCGTATCCGACCGTTGAATGCCGCAACCGCTTTCGCATCCTGCTGCCGCTCGAACTGCTGCGTAATGCCGGTATCACCCTCTATCGTGATGTCCAGCGGAAACCTATCAGCCAGCCAGTTCTTCTTGTTCCACCAGCTGCTGCGATTGTTATTTTGCGATAATCGTTCTGCATGTGCTCCCATGCTGCAAAAGTACCCCAGACCACTTATCCGAAAAAGGACACAAAAAAACCGGCTATCCATCACGGACCACCGGCTTCTCAAATGTAAAAAAAAATGTTTCTTAGAAAATATCCTCTACGGCAAAGTCATCCAGACCACCATCCTCATGCGTCAGAACCTTGCCGTCAGCATCTGTAGTCGAACATATATGGCGCATGATGTAATCCTCTTCGCTCATGCCTCCAGTCAGAACCAATAAGGCATCCTCTCGAGAATAATATATCAAAGCCTTGGCACAATATTGAATATATTTTTCTTCATGCGGAAACAACACACAGAAATCATCAGCCGAAG
>OHWE01000875.1_pt1 | contig 11656 bp, 8 predicted proteins | sample 1579661 | NCBI WGS metagenome assembly OHWE01 (sample SAMEA3882552, study PRJEB24775) | human gut metagenome | biome: human-associated habitat; feature: intestine environment; material: feces | place: Netherlands | collected 2009/2010 | reverse complement strand
AAAAATCAAACCACCCCAAATTTCCCTCACTTTCAAAAAGTAAAAAAATCATAATAAAAAAAAGGCCCCCACATAATTATAGATTCAAAGGAAGTCGTCCCACAACCTCCTTTGTCAACCCACCTATGAGAATCCCCGCCAGGACTCCTGCCACCAGCAGTGCCGGTGCATAAACCATCAAACTCGTATTGCTCACCACGATCATGGCAACGATCAGCTGCCCGATATTATGTGTGACACCACCGGCCACACTGATACCGATCAGACTGAAGCCGGAATGTTTTTTCAAAAGATCCATCACAGTCAGGCTAAGCGCAGCGCCAGCCAGACTATACAAAATACTGAACAGATTTCCAAACATAAATCCGATCACCAGGATTCTGACAACGGACACGAGAGCCGCTTCTTTAAAGGAATATCGGTCCAGTATAAAAAGCACCGCCAGGTTTGCAAGCCCGAGCTTGATACCCGGAATCCCTGTAAATACAGGGACCAGAGACTCCACGTATCCAAAAATGATCGCTACTGCGGCAAATAATCCGAGATAAGCTGTTTTTCGTTTCATAAATAAATCCTTTCATTTGTTGCAGGAATATCGTTGCAGAAATAGCACAGACAGAATACCGTCTGTCAGAGAAAACTCTACGGAGAACACGCATTACGCATATTCTCCGGAAATTTTATGTCACCGCATCAATTTTAGGCGAACTCTCCGAATCCGAATCCTCTGCAGTATTTTCCCCTTCTATCACAACCTTATTAGGAAGGCAGATGATGGAACCGCCGTGCTCGTCCACAGCCTTCTGTTTCATACAGTAATGATCCGGGCAGGTTGCTTCGATCATGGTAACTTTTCCATCTTTGATCTCGCAGACATTGGTGTCTCCGATGTGGATGATCTGGTCCTGGGAAAGCGAATAGGTTCCGAATTCTTTTCCGTCAACGGTAATACGGATCGTATTATGGGAACGTTTCCCCGCAATCTGAAAACCAAGCCAGAGAACCCCCGCCAGAATCAGGATCCCGGCAATAAAAATCAATTCTTTTTTCTTCAAAACAAATCTCCATTTCTGTTACAGATTCAGAAAAAATCATATCATAATCGAAATTAAAAGGCAAACATAAGTTAATGATATCTAACCATAATTCATACAGCTGTTCCCAACGGAAAGGGAGGAGTGGCGATGATTTTTCTTTTATAAAAGACATAAAACAGAAAAATTCATATTGGAAAAAGTTATAAACTACTAACAAAAGTGTAGACAAGAAAAAAAACAGGTGATATAATACCTAGCTGTAAGTTAGTATCATCTAATTTTACAAAAAAGATTAATCGAAACTAATTTATGTATATGGATAAAAACTATATAATTTATCCAAAAGACAGTTATACGCAGATTGAAGGAATAGATCGAGAGCATCTGACGTAGCAATATATGTTCGCATAGCCTGATGCAGCAATTTACAGAATTGTTAAAAATACAAGGGAGAAAAGAGATGAAAAATCAGAACTTTTATATGAGAGTGATCTCCTTACTGTTGGTGATCCTGGCTGTACTTTTTTATAACAGCAGCATGAAAGCCCAGGCAAATGAAAAAGAGATCGCGGCTCTGACAGATAAGGTAGATACACTTCAGGAGCAGCAGAATGAACTTCTCAGTGCGCTGGAGACGAGTTATGTAAATCGTATGCAGAATCAGGCAGCATCTGCAGAATCAGGCAGCAGTGATGCAGATGCAGTAGGCGATGACAAAACAACAGACACTTCAGACGGCAATGTATCCGATGCAGACGCAGAGGACACAGCAACCGCAGATTCCGATAATGTATATAAAGATGGAACCTATACAGGAGAAGCCGAGGGATACGGCGGGACCATTCAGGTGGAGGTGACACTTACCGGTGATGAGATCACATCCATCAACGTAGTCAGCGCCCCAGGTGAGGACAGTGCATATCTTTCACAGGCAGAGAGTGTGATCGATTCCATCCTGAGTGCTCAGAGTACAGATGTGGATACCGTATCTGGAGCAACGTTCAGCTCCACAGGAATTCTGAACGCAGTGGATGCGGCACTTGGAAAGGCGGAAAACTCATGAAAAAAAGACAGCGGGAGGTAAGGCTGATGCGTGCGGGAATACAGCTGGCATTTTTTATTGCCGCCCCGTCTCTGTTTTCTACAGCCTTTGCAGGGATCAAATCGATCTTTCTTGCCATTGCGGCCGGTCAGCCGGTGGAGTGGAATTCCTTTCTGACTGTAACGGCAGTGCTTCTGATCTTTACCTGCTTTTTCGGAAGACATTTCTGCGGATATGCGTGTGCATTCGGATCTTTCGGAGATGCCGTATATGAAGGCTTTTCCTGGATCCGGATGAAATGCTTTCACAAAAAAAAGAAACCGGTTCTTTCCGAAAAAATGGTTCACGGGCTTCAGAAAGTCAAATATATCGTACTGGCACTGATCCTGCTTTCCTGCCTTACAGGTGTATACGGAAAGCTTACGGGAACCAGCCCGTGGGATGTTTTTTCCATGCTCACGGCAGGACGGCTCCCGAACAGCAAATATCTGGTGGGAATTGTGCTCCTGGTGCTGATCATTGTGGGAATGTGTACACAGGAAAGGTTTTTCTGCCAGTTTCTCTGTCCCATGGGAGCGGTTTTTGCATTAATGCCAATCCTTCCGGGTGCACTGTTTCGGAGAAACCGTGAGAAATGTCCGCCGAAATGTGGTCTCTGTAAAAAAAGATGTCCTGCTCATCTGGATATCGACGGCGACACAGGCAGATCCGGCGAATGTCTTTGCTGTCACGCATGTGCCGCAGCCTGCCCGAGAAAAAATATTCATATTGGAACAATTGAGGAAAAATGATCTATGAGATATCAGGCTCTGAAAAAGAAAACTTTTCTGGCAGCAGTTACATTTACAGGAATTGCGGTGTTGTTTCCTGTGCTGTGCATGGCTGCTTCGGAAAATGATGTACAGACATATACCGATACAGATTTTGCAATGGATACTGTGGTATCAGAAACACTCTATACCACAGGTGACGATATAAACAGTAAGCTGACAGCTGTGCTGACAGATGTGGAGACGAACCTTCTTTCCTGGACCAATGAGAAGTCCCAGATCTATAAGGTGAATGCAGACAGCGGAAAAGATACGGAGATTTCCGACGAGCTTTCCGGATACCTGAAACGTCTTCTGAAGATCGCAGAGGATTCTGACGGAGCCTTTGACCCAACCATCGGGAAGCTGATCCGCCTGTGGGATATTGGAGGGGAAAACCAGAAAATTCCGGAAGAAGCAGAAATTAAGAATGTTCTGAAGGATTCCGGATATCAGAAGATTTTTCTTGACGGAAATACGGTCAACATGGAGGAGGGCTGTTCTCTGGATCTTGGAGCAGCGGGAAAGGGTATTGGCTGTGACCTGATCCTTAAAGAACTGGAAACAAAGAAGGATGTAACAGCAGCACTTATGAATCTGGGAGGAAGCAGTGTCATGACCTACGGAAGCAAGCCGGATGGTTCTTCCTGGAATGTGGCGGTGACAGATCCCAGAGCTGAAAATGAGGATGACTATCTTGGTGTGGTTGCTTTAAATGGTACAGAATTTCTTTCCACATCCGGAGATTATGAGAAATATTTTATCGAAAATGATGTAAGGTATCACCACATTATGGACCCGTCTACCGGCTATCCGGCAGAAAGCGGAGTGACCGGGGTAACGGTAGTCTGTGACTCAGGTCTGGAGGCAGATGCGCTTTCCACAGCATGTTTTGTGCTGGGGGTGGAAAAAGGGACACAGCTGTTGAAAGCTTACGGTGCAGACGGACTTTTTGTGGATGAAGACCATCATGTGTATCTCACTGAGGGGATGAAGGAGCGGTTCAGCCTGCTTGCGGATTCCTATAGTGTGGAGGATATTGCAGAGTGAAGCTGATCTCCCGGCGATCCGGTTTATGACTGTTTGGCAGGGGGAATGCTCATATCCGCAGTACTTGCGATAGTAAACCTGGAAAGGGTTCTATAAATATATCATATTTTTAGGAGGAATAAGCAATGCAGAAGTGGAATCTATTGAAAAAAACAGCTCCATGCATTTTAAGTCTTGCAGTGGCAGCAACAACCTTTCCGACCGCTGTAATGGCATCTGATCTTGATGCAGCCGTGGTTTCCGAGGCAGAGGCAGGAGATACGGAGGATTTTAGCACAGAGGAAACGGCAGAGGATACTGAAGCTGTAGCAGAAGAAGCTATAGAGGATGCTGCAGACATAACAGAAGAAGCAGCAGAGGATGCAGCAGTGCCAGAAGCTGCTGCAGACGAGACAGAGGATATCCAGCAGGAAGATACAGCAGAGGAAGCAGACCAGTTCTCTACAGGGGAAGAGGATTTCACAGAAGGCGATGAAGTGGCGGAAGCATTTTCCGATTCTGACCAGCTGACAGGCGAGTATCAGTACGTATATGCAGGACTTACCTGGGGTGAGTACTGGGCAGCAGAAGGCGTATATGCAGCTGGAGATACAAGCTCTTCAGAAGAGAAGGATTCACATAGTGAGTTTGATACAGGAGCTTTTGATACAGTAACAAGAGCGACTGCAAATCATGGACTCCACAGAGGAAGCTATCAGACAGAAGCTACGATCATTGCTGAAGACGGAACCAGATTCGACGTATCCTACTGGGAGGATAAAGGAAGCACACTTTATCTTACAGACGGTTCCAAGGTAAAATGGAACAGAGGCAGTATAACAACAGAAGATGGAAAAACCTATACGATGGGTCATTATGAGATATATGGTCTGAAATATGTTCCGGTAGCAGTTAAGACCGCAGATTTTGCAGATTTCTGCAAAAAGTATAATGTCGTACAGGATGGAGCTGTGCTCTCCGGAGGATACAGTGAAAACAATCTCCAGTATTACAAAGGCCTTGTGGCAGACGTAAATGCACAGACAAATGGTCTGAAATATGCGGAGAAAAATGGTGACGGCTTTACATTTACAGCAAGAAAATCAGACGGAACAGCTTCCGGTATCAAGGATCAGGCGTTAAAAACAGCAACAGAGATCAAGCCGAGTGTAAAAGCAGCAAGCGGAAGCTACGGCGAATTCCTCCGTGTGGATCTCAATGGAAATTATGGTGATCTTGGTGCAAATATGCAGGCTGTACGCTGGGATTATTATGGAGATGATTCCACATATACAAAATGCCTCGCTTCTTATGGAACCAAGTTTGCCGCAGATAACTGGATGCATAAAGCAATGGGAATCCAGCTTGGACTTACAAAATCTGCACGCTGCAAGCTTCCGGGAGGAACAGACGGAACAGGATACTGGAAACTGACAGTGTATGCTCTTGGATATAATGACTATACCTACAGCTTCCAGGCAACTGCAGAGAATATCGTAAATCCTACAATGGAGCCAACTGATTTTACAAGTCTTAAAACAGAAGTGGAAGCTGCAAAGGCTCTGGCAGAGGCAGATTACACAATTGCAACCTGGAAGTCCTTTGCCGGTGAGCTTCAGGAAGCAGAAGACATTCTTGCAAAAACAGATGCAAGTCAGGCTGAGGTAAATGAAGCACTTGAACATCTTCAGGGAGCAGAGAAAGAGCTTCAGAAGGTAACAGTTACACTTGATAAGACAGCAGCAGCTGTATATACAGGAAAAACAACGACTCTTAAGGCAACAACAAATGACAGCGATGCAGCAGTAACATTTAAGTCCGGCAACACAAAGGTTGCAACGGTAAGCAGCAAGGGTGTTGTTAAAGGCGTAAAAGCCGGAACAGCAGTTATCACAGCAAAGGTCGGAAATGCCACAGCAACCTGCAAGGTAACAGTAAAAGCTTCTACAATTAAATTCGCAAAGGCTTCCGTAACGATCTACAAAGGAAAAACAGCAACTGTAAAAGCAACTGCAACACCATCTGCAACTGTAAAATACACAAGCAGCAACACAAAGGTTGCAACCGTAAACAGTAAAACAGGTGTTGTAAAAGGAATCAAAGCAGGAACCGTTACGATTACAGCAAAGGCAGGAGCCCTGAAGACAACCTGCAAAGTAGTTGTCAAGAATCCTGCATTCAGTCTTGTAAAATCTTCTGCAACGATCAAAAAAGGTAAAACAACAACCATCAGATCCAAAGCAGCACCTGCAGGCAAGGTTACATATACAAGCAGCAATAAAAAAGTTGCAGCTGTAAACAGCAAGGGTGTTGTAAAGGGAATCAAAAAAGGTAAAGCAACGATCACAGTGAAATGCAACGGAATTACAAAGAAATTTGTGGTAACAGTTAAATAATTTCACTGTTGAACCGAATGTGATCACAGATATCCAGAAGCCTCTGCCGCAGACATAGAGCAATGTCTGCGGCAGAGGTCTGCTGATTTCTGAAGAGCAATGTCTGACAGAGGCCGCAAGAAAAGAGGAGAGAGTAAGGAAGCATGGAAAAAGATCTGAAAGATAAAAAGCAGGAGGAAAAAAATACTCCGAAGATACCCTGGACCAAGCTGGTTCCTGCAGCTGCTGTGATTGCGGCGCTTGTGTTTTCAGGCATAAAGGCGAAGGGCTCTGATGGAGAGACAGAAGCAGTCGGGCAAGCAGAGACGACCGTAATGTCTGCTTCAGAGCTGGAAAAATATCTCGGGTATGAAAAAGAAAATACTGTTTCTGACAGCACAACTGCCACAGCTGAGAAAAACAGTACAACAAAAAAGAAAAGCTCAAAAAAAACAGCAGCGAAAAAAAGCTCAGGTACAAGAACGGTTTCCGAATCTGCAAAAAGCAATGCCGGCGCCGCAGGACAGGGAACCACGCAGACACCGGTAGCAAGCGTTCCGGCAGATGGATATAAGGACGGTACGTATGAAGGAAGCGGAACCGGATTTGGCGGGACGATCCGCGTGAGAGTAACAATCAGCGGCGGAAAGATTGCAGCCATAGATATTCTGGAGGCATCTGGAGAAACCGCGTCGTATTTTGCGTCAGCTCAGGGTGTGATCAGCAGGATGATCGCCGGAAATACACCTAATGTAGATGCAGTAAGTGGAGCAACCTATTCCTCCAACGGAATCATCCAGGCAGTTCAGAATGCCCTCTCCCAGGCAGCGGCAGATGGAAACAGCCAGCAGGTCACCCCTACACCTGCGGCAACTGCTTTACCAACTCCGACATCAGCTCCGTCACCTACAAAAAAACCATCCAAAAAACCATCTCCTACAAAGAAACCGGAAGATCCGGACAGTCCCAAAAAATATCTGGATGGTAAATATACAGCTTCGGCAAAGGGCTTCAATGGAGACGTGAAAGTAATTGTGACCATCAAGGATGGAGTGATCAAAGCTCTGAAACAGGAAAATACGGACACAAAGCAGTTTTTTGAAAAAGCATGGAGCGTGCTGGAGGAACAGATCATTGGTACGGATTCTGTAGATGATATTGATGCAGTCAGCGGAGCAACCTATTCCTCCAACGGAATTCTCAACGCTGTAAAAAAAGCTCTTAAAGAAGCGATCAATCCGGAGTATGGAAAGAAACCGACACCAACTCCGACAAAGAAACCGACACCAAAGCCAACAGCCACACCGAAACCTACGGCAACGCCGAAACCAACAGCCACACCGAAGCCAATAGAGACGCCGGCAGCAACCCCGACGCCGGAGCCGGACGACCCGGATGTGACGCCGGTTCCTGAAAAACCCAATGTAACTCCAACACCAGGGACAGATGAGCCGGATGCAACACCGGAGCCAACGGAAGCACCGGAACCGGTGGGAATGTACAGAGATGGAACGTATACAGGCTCGGCTTTTGGATATGGAGGAAAAACATATCTGACAATTACGATCTCAGGAGGCCAGATCGTATCCATTGAGCAGACAAATCAGGATACACCGGAATTTTTTGATCCTGCATGGAGCACGATCTATTCTCAGATCATGGCAAACCAGTCGGCGGATGGGATCGATACTGTCAGCGGAGCCACATATTCCTCCGAAGGGATCCTGGACGCTGCACAAAAAGCCCTTGCCCAGGCAAAGAATTAACCGGGTGAACGTTGGAGCAGCTATAAACATCTGAATCTAAGCCAATAATAAGAGGTGAAAGAAACCTCTGGACTTCTTGATTTTTTTTGAAGTTCAGAGGTTTTTTGCTAGGTTTCTGAAATTGCTTCTATAAATCGATAAAAAAATAACAGGAATGTATACAGAATAATATGAAAAATATCAGAAAATATAAGCGGTTTAAATAATTTGAAATGCAAATTAGCGTGGGTTAACCTGAGAAATACAATAAAATTTTTATTGCACAGGGCAATATTTTATGTTATGTTTGAATGTGTGTAATTAAAGTTGTTATTAAAATGACAAACAACGCTGAAAGGAGAACAAATATGAGCAGTAAAATTACGATCATCGGAGCAGGAAGTGTAGGAGCAACTATCGCTTATACCTTATCACAGAGGAGTATTGCATCAGAGATCGTTCTGATCGATATTAACAAAGATAAGGCTGAAGGTGAGGTTATGGATATTGAGCAGGGAACCAGTTTCCGTGAGCCGATCTCCATCGTGGCAGGAGATTACCCGGATGCTGTAGATTCTGACATTGTGATCATCACTTCCGGTATTGCCAGAAAACCGGGACAGACTCGCATCGAGCTGACACAGACCAACGTCAACATTATGAAGAGTATTACTCCGGAGATCGTAAAGGTGGCTCCCAAAGCGCTTTATATTATCGTAAGTAATCCATGTGATATTATGACTTATGCATTTGCAAAGCTTTCCGGACTGCCGGAAAATCAGATTCTTGGTTCCGGAACCGCCCTGGATACGGCCCGTCTCCGCTGCAGACTTTCTCAGCACTACGGTGTATCTGAGAAAAACATCCACGCCTATGTATTCGGAGAGCATGGAGATACTTCCTTTGTACCGTGGTCCAGAGCCTTTGTTGCAGGTGCGACCCTTGATGAGTTTGACAAGATCGTTCATGAGGATCAGAAAGATCTGCAGCCACTTGACAGAGAAGAGGTTCTGGAGTATGTTCATACTTCAGGATCAACTGTGATCGCCAAGAAGGGTGCTACATTTTATGCGGTAGCCGTATCTGTTTGCAGACTTTGCTCGCTTCTTCTTGCAGCATCTGATACAATAGTCAGTGTATCAACCATGCTTCACGGAGAGTACGGTGTTGAAGACGTATGTCTTAGTACCATGGCTTCTATCGGACCGGAAGGTGTAAAACGTATCGTTCGTGTTCCGCTGACCGAGGAGGAGACAGAGAAGCTTCATGCAAGCGCCAATGCTCTGAAGGACGTGATCGCACAGATTGATCTTTGATAAATGTCAGAAGCTGTGTAAAAAGGAAAAAGCAGCCTCAGGCAAATTTGAAACAACGGGAGAAAGATAAAAATGGATATTATTCAGGTAATTACCAGAGAATTGAACGTTGAGAAATGGCAGGTCGAGGCAGCGGTTAAGCTGATCGATGAAGGCTGCACCATTCCTTTTATTTCCAGATACCGTAAGGAAGCAACCGGTACACTGAACGACGAACAGCTTCGTAATCTTAATGAGAGACTTACTTATTTAAGAAATCTTGAGGATAAAAAGGCTCAGGTTCTGGGCAGCATCGAGGAGCAGGGCAAGCTGACTCCGGAGCTGAAGAAACAGATCGAGGCAGCGCAGACACTCGTTGTGGTAGAGGATCTTTACCGTCCGTACCGCCCGAAGCGCCGTACACGTGCCATCATCGCCAGGGAAAAAGGTCTGGGACCGCTGGCCGACATCATCCTTCTCCAGATGACGAAGAAACCTCTTGAAGAAGAGGCAAAAGCATTTCTTTCTGAGGAAAAAGAAGTTAAAACTGTGGAAGAGGCCATCAGCGGTGCCAGAGATATCATTGCAGAACACATTTCTGATGAAGCAGATTATCGTATCAGTATCCGTAAGAGAACAATGGATAAGGGAACTATATGTTCCACCGCAAGAGATGAGAAGGAGCAGTCTGTATACGAGATGTATTATGACTTTGAGGAGCCGGTGAAAAAGCTTGCAGGTCATCGTGTCCTTGCTCTGAACCGTGGTGAGAAAGAGAAATTCCTTACTGTGAAGATCCTTGCACCTGAGGAAGAGATCATCCGTTATCTTGAAAAACAGGTGATCGTCCGCGATAATCCATACACTACACCGGTTCTGAAAGAAGCCATTGAGGACAGCTATAAACGTCTCATCGGACCGGCTATTGAGCGTGAGATCCGAAGCGCCCTTACAGAGGCAGCAGAGGACGGTGCCATCCATGTCTTTGGCAAAAATCTGGAGCAGCTTCTCATGCAGCCTCCAATTGCAGGACAGGTAGTTCTTGGCTGGGACCCTGCCTTCCGTACCGGATGCAAGCTGGCAGTGGTAGATCCTACCGGAAAGGTTCTGGATACCACAGTTATTTATCCCACAGCACCAACCAATGAGACCAAGATCCGTGCCGCAAAGGAAACCCTGAAAAAGCTTATCAGCAAATATCATGTGACACTGATCTCTGTAGGAAACGGAACGGCATCCAGAGAATCCGAGCAGATCATCGTGGAGCTTCTTAAGGAAATCCCGGAAAAGGTCCAGTATGTTATCACCAACGAGGCAGGTGCTTCTGTATATTCCGCAAGCAAGCTTGCCACGGAAGAATTCCCGAATTTCGATGTTGGACAGAGAAGCGCCGCATCCATCGCAAGACGTGTACAGGATCCGCTTGCAGAGCTTGTAAAGATCGATCCGAAATCCATCGGTGTCGGTCAGTATCAGCATGATATGAACCAGAAAAAGCTGGGAGAAGCCCTTAACGGCGTTGTGGAAGATTGTGTAAACAAGGTCGGAGTGGATCTGAATACTGCGTCTGCATCCCTTCTGGAGTATATTTCCGGAATCAGCAAGGCCATCGCAAAGAATATTGTAGCCTACCGTGAGGAAAACGGCCGTTTCCAGACAAGAAGAGAACTTCTTAAGGTTGCCAAGCTTGGTCCGAAAGCCTTTGAGCAGTGTGCAGGTTTCACACGGATCACAGGAGGCAAAAATCCTCTGGACGCAACCAGTGTCCATCCGGAAAGCTATGACGCAGCAAAAAAACTCCTGGAAAAGCTGGGCTACACACCGGAAGATGTGGCAGAGCGTAAGCTTACCGGTATTTCTGGGCAGATCCGCGATTACGGAAAACTGGCAAAGGAGCTGGAGATCGGAGAGCCAACCTTACGTGATATCGTAAAGGAACTGGAAAAACCTGCCAGAGATCCACGTGACGAGATGCCGAAACCGATCCTCCGTACCGATGTCCTGGATATGAAGGACCTGAAAGAAGGCATGGTCCTCAAGGGAACTGTCCGCAATGTTATTGACTTCGGTGCTTTTGTGGACATCGGTGTGCATCAGGATGGCCTGGTCCATATTTCCGAGATGAGCGAGAAATTCATCAAACATCCGCTGGAAGCAGTCAGTGTGGGAGATATCGTGGATGTCCGTGTTCTTGGTGTTGATATGAAGAAAAAACGTATCAGCCTTTCCATGAAGGGAATCAGTAAATAAAGAGAAAATCCGAGACATACCGCGCGAATTTATGCGATCAGCATAAATTCTGTGCATCGCGAAGCGTGTTACTG
>OHWE01000843.1_pt1 | contig 11926 bp, 8 predicted proteins | sample 1579661 | NCBI WGS metagenome assembly OHWE01 (sample SAMEA3882552, study PRJEB24775) | human gut metagenome | biome: human-associated habitat; feature: intestine environment; material: feces | place: Netherlands | collected 2009/2010 | reverse complement strand
TGCCCTGTCCTTTGACCTCCTGTGCGACGGCCAGACGGTGCAGGACGACGTATGGGGCTTGGTCGAGCCACGTGCCGTCGATTTCGGCATAGGCCGGTTCGCCGTCGAAGACGACAGCCCCGTAAGCGACGACGAGTCCTGTGTGAGTACATAGTACGTGGCCGTATCCGCGGTCGATGTCGTCCGTTATATGTGCCGCCGCCGGGTAGCCGTTCTGCCATTGGCGACTTCCCCGTAGGCGCATCTGCGCCTGGGCCTGGCGGATGATCGTGCAGATACGCTCCAGATCGTCGGGAAGTGTCGGGCGGAAGAGCAGACTGTCTGTCTGAAGGACGGTTGTCGTTGCGTTCATCGTCTTGCGAAAAATTTTTAGGAAGGGACGGGCAGTTCGGTCGTGCAGGGTGCGGGACGGAAACCGCCGGATTTATTCCGCCGTAACGAACATCCGGCCGAAGTCGAAGACGATGCGGTCGAACTTTTCGAAAAGGTCCATTCCGAGCGAACCGAAATAGGGTTGTTCGGATGCGGGGCCGAAGTCGGCTGTGACAGTCACCTTTTTCAGGGTGCGGGAGCCGTCGCCGATCGTGAAGGTTATATTCTTCAGGTCGTAACCCGTACCTCGCAAAATTCCGCCGAAACCTCCTGCGGCCGTTTCCCGCTTTTTCCCGCTGCGGTCGATCTCTTCGCGGTGCAGGGTGTAGTAGTTCGGCGAAAGTCCCGTGCGGGAGTTGCCCGTGTCGAAGACCATCGGGACGGTGTCTTTTCCGGCGACCAGCGTGTTGAGAATATATTGTCCCGAGGAGGTGTCGTGCATCAGGTTTCGCCCGCTTGCAGGTGTCGGTTCCGGAGTGGCGGGTAGGAGGAAAAAGCCCTCTTTGGGGCGAAGCTCGATCTGGCCGGCCAGACGCATGAAGTCGGTGCCGAGGACGGCTTCGATATGGCCGATTTGGTCCGAAGCCTCGTCGTTGTCGAAGACCATGAAGTAGGGGTGGCGGATCGTGACCGGTCCGATCTGCATGGAGTCGGTCGTGGCGAATTTCACGAATCCGTTGCCGCCGATACCGCTCACGGGAATCGAATCGCAGATGATTTCGAGGTCGTGGCGCTTGGCGAATTCCGCCGAAACGAAGCTGGCGCCGCTGCAACCCGTGTCGAAGATGAAGCGCTCGGTGCGGCCGCCGATCGTTATGTCGGTATAGAAGTTATGGACCTTTTTGTCCGTGCCGTCCAGCGGGCTTTTGACCGTTTCGCTTCCGACGGTCAGCGGCAGCCGGATTTCGCCGTCGGGTTTCGTGAGCGACGTGCGCGGATGTCGGGCCATGGTTTGGAACCACCGTTGGGTCGCCAGGGTCGAAGCCCTCTCTTCCTCGCTCTGTCCGGCAGCGAACTGGGTGAGCAGGTCGGCCGCCTGTTCGTAGGCGCCCAGCTCCTGCAGGTTGCCGATAAGCATGGAGAGGAGCCAGCCGAGCATCGAGCCTTCGGGATCGGCGAAGAGTTCCTGTTGGTAGTCGTTGAGCAGCGTTCCGATGGCATTGCAGCTCTCCGGCAGCCGGTTGAAATGACTGCCCAGAGAGGCTTCGCAGAGCAGCCGGACGAAGGGCGACAGTTCGTCGCGGATCTCCGGGTAGCATGCTTCGAGCCGGAACCACTCCTGGGCGTTGATCAGAGCGGCGGCCTGTTCGTCGGCTGTCGGTACGGCAGGCTGTTCCTCTGCCGACAGGGGCAGGGTGAAAACGAGGAAGAGGGCGAGCAGCAGTTTTTTCATAGCGTCTTAATGGTTGGTATCGGTTTTTCCGGTCAGCGTCCGCAGGTCGTTGCCCGAAGGGTTTTGGAAAACGCGCAGGTCGAATTCGGGGATGACGGCCAGCACGTGATCGAATACGTCGGCCTGAATGCCTTCGTACGGGACCCAGTCCACCGTGTCGGTGAAGAAGTAAAGCTCCATCGGGAGGCCTTGTTCGGTGGGTTGCAGTTGCCGGACGAGTACCATCATGTTTTGATTGACCCGTTCGTTCTGCCTGAGATAGAGGTTCAGGTAGTTTCGGAAGACTCCGATGTTGGTTTGGTGCAGTCCGTTGATTTTGTCTTCACCGGAGGGGATGTCGTGTTGCCGGTTATACTCCTCGACCCGCTGCTGGGTCCGGGCGATGTAATCTTTCAGCAGGTCGATGCGCTTGTATCGCTCCAGCATTTCGGGTGTGCAGAAACGGATGCTGGTCATGTCGATATTGATCGAGCGCTTGACGCGGCGCCCTCCCGAGGAACGCATTCCTTCCCAGTTTTGGAACGAGTCGCTCACCAGCAGGTAGGGCGGGAGGGTGACGATCGTGTTGTCCCAGTTGCGGACTTTGACCGTGTTGAGCGTGACCTCCTCCACCGTGCCGTCGGCGCCGTACTTGGGCATGCTGATCCAGTCGCCGACTTTGAGCATGTTGTTGGCCGACAGTTGGATGCCCGATACGAAACCCAGGATGCTGTCGCGGAAGACCAGCATGAAGATCGCGGCCGAAGCGCCCAGACCGGTGAGGAACATCGCCGGAGAGCGGTCGAGAAGAATCGAGAAGACGAGGATGACGGCGACCAGGAAGGCGATGACCTGTCCGGTCTGCATCAAGCCCTTCAGCGGCTTGCCTTTCCACTCCTCCCGGCGGCCCATCAGTTGAAATATGGCTTCCAGCAGGGAATTGACGAAGCGCAGGACGGCGATGACGATCGCTATCTGTACCAGCCGCGTGATCAGGACGACGAGGCCGTTTTGATCGGGAAAGGCGATGGGCAGCATCACCACCACCAGGATCGGGGTGACGATGTGGCACAGCCGCCGCAGGACTTTGTCGTCGAAGATGATGTCGTCCCACGTGACTTTGGTCTGCTTGACGACGCGTCGCACGACCTGCAACAACAGCAGGCGGATCAGGAAGTCCAGCCCTACGCCGATGGCGACGATGATGGCCAGGATGACCCATTGGTCGATGCCGCGGGCGCTGTCCGCAGAGATTCCGATGTAAACGAGCAGTTGGTCGATCCAACTCCGGATGGTTTGTTGCAGCATAAATTCTTCGGTTCCGTTTTTCCAAGACAGGGAAAGGTGAGAGCAATCGTGCGGGACTTGCACGCGAAGATTGTCGAACCGCTTCCGATCTTTTGCAAAGATAGTGAAAGTCGAGAAGAAAACGGGAGCTTACTCTCAGTTTTCCGAGGCGTATCCTATCTTCTGCAAAAATAATGGAAGGCAAGCGGCCGGCCAAACTTAACTTTCTGTTTTCCTCCTCTTTGCATGGCAGAGTTCACGAGTGTATTCGGCGCATGCTTCGAGCGTCGGTCGTTTGGGCTTGTCCGAAACGTACTCTTATTCTTCATACAAAGATAAGGAAAAGTTGGATTTGCCGTTCGTCTTGTGCCGTACTTTATTGAATGCGGAGAGGAACGCTTCGGCGAAGACAGGGAGCGAATCTGGTCTGTATCCGATTTTCGCCGTCTTTACGGAAGATAAGCGTAGGTTCGTGCAAATTTGATTCAGCCCTCGGTTTTCACTATATTTGTACTCCTAAATACGATGAAAATGAAACCCTTGTTTATTTGCTATCCCCGTTGCAGCACTTGTCAGAAAGCCCTTAAATGGTTGCAGGAGCGCGGGATCGAAGTCGAAGTGCGCGATATCGTGCAGCAGAATCCCTCCGAAGCGGAGCTCGAAGAGTGGATCGATCGCAGCGGCCTTGCGGTCAATAGATTTTTCAATACCAGCGGTCTGCGTTACAAGGCGCTCAACCTGAAAGAAAAGGTCCGCACGGCTCCGCGCGAAGAGCTGATCCGCGTGCTTTCGACCGACGGTATGTTGGTGAAGCGGCCTTTGCTGATTGCTTCCGACAAGATTTTGGTCGGATTCCGCGAGCCGGAGTGGGCCGCAGCCTTGTCGGAAAAAAGATAGGCGTTTACGGCTGTACCGAAATAGGAAGCGGACGGAAATTTTCCGTCCGCAGGGGTTATTTTTTCATTTTGTCGGGTTGTCGCTCCCGTTTGATTCTCTTTTTGCGGCGGACCGACCAGCCGAAGTAGCCCAGCATACGGCCCAGTGCGAAGTATTCGCCGTGCGAATAGACGATGGGGCGGGCTTTCTGCAACTCCAGTTTACCCGTTTCGGGGTCGATGTAGCGGTTGTCGGCCTGGATATTCACCACTTCGGCCAGAAACAGGTCGTGCGATCCCAGCGGTAGGATCTGTCGTACGCGGCATTCGATCGACAGGGGAGCTTCGGCTACGACGGGAGCCTTGACGACGGTCGCCGGAGCCGGAGTAAGTCCCGTTTCCCGAAATTTGTCGTGGTCGCGGCCGGAACGTACGCCGCACCAGTCCGTAGCGCGTGCCAGCTCTTCGGTGGTGAGGTTGATGACGAATTCACCCGTGCGGCGGATGATGTCGTAGGAGTGCCGCTCCGGGCGGATCGAGATGTAGCACATCGGGGGATTGGTGCAGACCGTACCCGTCCAGGCGACGGTCAGCAGGTTATATTCGTCGGGGGTGGCGCCGCAACTGACCAGTACGGCCGGCAGCGGGTAGATCAGCGTTCCCGGTTTCCAGTTTTCTTTCATTGTTTTCGGAGGAATCTTGCGTGATGTCCCCTGCAAAAGTAATCATTATTTCACAAAGCCTCCGGACTGTTTTCCGACTTTGTTCCGCCGATGAACGAACGGTACCGTGCGATGGCGGCATCCAGTGCCTCGGGGACGGTATCTACCCATAAGGTCGTTTGTATGGTGACGTTCCCTCGTCCTGCGGTTCGTTTCCAATTGCCGACGATCTGTCCGTCGCAAAGGATAACCGGTTGGAAAATTCCGTGGGAGTTGAAGGCTTTGGAGGTGTGCTCTTTTGCAAGGACGTCCGAACGGTCCTTGTAGCCGATCAGGTATTGGTCGTAGGCGGGCAGCAGATGCGTCGTGTCGCACGGAGCGGCTGCCGCAGCGTTGCGGAATACGAAAAATTCCCTGTCGCCGAAATGTTCGGTCGTGAGTTCTTCGGCGATGCTCGCCACGGCGCGGCGGGCTTCGGTCGCGGTGCGGAAATAGATTCGGACCAGCCGAGCCAATGCCTCTTCACGGGAAGGTTCTTCGCCGCGCGGAGCCCGTTCGTCGAGAAGGGCGTAGGTCGTAGTGCCTTTCTTGTCGGCGCCGCTGCAGACGATGCCGTCCGTTTCGGCCCGCATCAGCAGATGCCGCAGCGCATATTGCGAGAGTGGAATGCCCCGCTGATTCAGCGCTTCTCCGATTTCCTCTTTCGTCCGGTGTTTGTTCCCTTCCAGCGTCTTTTGCAGCAGGTTCATGTAGCGGTGAATCGATTTGGAGTCGAGAGCGGCGTCTGTGCCCCGGGCGTAGGAGTCGTTGGCGGCACGGATGCGGTCGGCAGTGAGCGAGAGCATCCAGCGCAGGTCTTTCGAAGAAACGAAATGCCACGTCGGACGCAACAGGTGCGTGCGCAGGATGTCGCCCCTGTTCAGGGCGGCTTCGATCTGTGTGGCATCGGTCGATGCGGTGCGGCAGCCGACGGCCCATTTGGCCATGCGGTAGTCCTGGGCTTGTACGGCTCCCATCCACTCCACGACCTGTTGCGGAGCGTCGAAAGGCGGCTGAAGGAGCAGTTGGTTGCGCAGCCGCAGTTCAGTAAGCGTTGTCATGGCGGTTTCGTGTTATTCCCGGACAGCGGAAGAGATCGGGGACGGATTCTGTGATTAAAGGATATTTATCCGGATTTTGGCGAACAAAGGTACTAAATTGCATCCATAACGGATAGGAGAGTGTCCTGTTTCTGCTTGTCGGGGTGAAAAAATAGATTGAATTGGATAATTTTTTGTTCTTTTTGTCGTCATTGTAATTTCAAAACGGGAACAAAATTTTTCTTTTCAGGAATTATTCTTTAACTTAACTTTCGAAAAAGGAGAAGTTACTTCAGGGTGATTTTTTCGATAGAGGTTTAATTTTAAAATTGTACTGTATGAAAAATATTTACTTCGTAGTATTGTGTTGTCTGTTGGGGTTTACGACAAGTTGTAGCGATGACGACAATGCGACTGCATTGTTGCAGATCGATCCTTCGACCGACCTGGTTTTCGAAGCTGTCGGCGGTACCAGGACGATCGAGGTCAAGACCGACCAGGCTACATGGCAGGTGGAATCGAATCAGGCCTGGTGCAAGGTCGCTCAGTCGGATGGTACTCATTTCACGGTAACGGCCGAGGAGAATACGGCTTCGGAACCGAAGCCCCAGGCAGTGGTGACGGTGACGGCCGGGACGGCACAGGCCGTATTGAAAGTCGATCAGAAGGGTACCGAAACCCCTCCTGTGACAGGAACGACTTTTAAGATTACGCTCGGTGAGCCGACTCCGACCGGAGTGAATATGAAAGTGGTGCCTTCGGACAACGATGCGGTTTACTATTACGACGTTCTTTCCAAGCAGATCCTCGATCAGCACCACTCGGGCGATTTGGCCGTATATATGAAGAATATGATGGCAGAAGCGGTCAAGAATTACGGCTCGGTCGAAGAGGCTCTCAAAAAGTTGGGATCTCAAGGCGAATCGAACTATGCATTCGAGGGGCTGGATCCGAATACCGATTACCTGGCTTTTGCTGCGGGGCTCGATGCAGCGGGCGAAGTGAATACCGCGATCGAGAAAACGACTTTCAAGACCAAGGAACTGGCTGCGGGAGCTACTTTTAAGGTGGAGTTTACCTGCTATTATAACGGAGCGGACTTTACGATTACTCCGTCCGATCTCGAGTTTCCGTATTATTCGGCCATCCGTCCGGCGTTCCGCTACCAAGGACTCGACGACGATGCTTTGCTCCAGACAATCATAGCGGAGGACAGCTTCATGCTCGATTTCATGGCTGTTCCGGGCGTATATGAATACAAGAACGAAGGAGTTTATCTGCCCGATACCGAATATTGGGTGCTGATCTTCGGTTGGGCGGCCAGTGCTCCGACCACTCCGATTCAGAAATTCCCGTTCCGCACGAGCAAACCCAATATCGATCCGGCGGCGTGCCAGTTCACGGTGACCCATTCCGACCTTACTTCGCGCGGAATGAACATATCGATCAAGCCTTCGGACGATACGGTTCCCTACATGTTCGATTTGATCTCCGAGGCCGATTACGAGCGGTACAAGGCCGATATGAAGGCTTATGTGACGGAGTACGTGGGACAGGATATCGACAATCTCGATAATAAACGGGTGTGCGGCCAGTCGGGTTACAGCTATACGAAGGTGCTCGAACCGGGAACGAAATATTATGTATGGGTGGCCAGCATCGACGAGTTCGGCAAGCCTCAAGCGGATGTTTATATCTCCGATCCTATTACGACGCTGCCTAAAGCCGTGAGCGATGCGACGGTAACGGCGACTATCGACAAATACTTCAACGGCGACGACCTCTATGCGCTCGATAACGAGAAATACGCGGATTGCCGGGGGCAGGCCTATGTCATGGTGACTTTTGCGGCCGAGAATGCGAAGGAGTGGTACGGAACGATGGTCGCCGAGGATCCGAACGATCCGACCAGTGCGATTTCCGACGACGAGGTTATCGAAACGTTGTTGGTCGGCGGTACGTGGTGTCCTACCGGCAAGCTCTACCTGTGCAAATGGGATACGGAGCATACGATTCTGGCCGTAGGTGTCGCTGCGGACGAGAATCCGGGTGTACTGTTGCGCCAGAGCCATACCTTCACCAAGGCGGGCGCGGCTCCCGTTTCCGAATTCGTGGCACCTGAATCCCAGGGCGTGCGTACCGGGACGATGAAAATCGCTCCGCATGTGGCTTCAGTCAGGAATTACAAGTAACAAATGATAAACCGGATGAAATAGTTCCGGTTGGGGTTAATAAAAGTTAAATGGTGGGAAAAGCGGGCACGTGATGTCTCCGCTTTTTCTTATTGATATTAGAAATCCGCCGGTTTTTCAATCGCTATCCGATCGCCGGTCGCCGGATGGCGGAATTCGATCCGTTCGGCATGCAGAAGCAACCGCCGGCCGGCTGTTCCGTACAGTCGGTCGCCCGCGATCGGAGCATTGAGTCCCGATGGATGGGCCGCATGGACGCGCAACTGGTGCGTGCGGCCGGTCAGCGGGTAGAAGGCGATGCGGGTGCGGCCGTTCCGGAATTCCAACACTTCGTACTCCGTGATCGCCGGCTTTCCGTGCAGGGGATCGACCGCCTGTCGGGGACGGTCGTGGAGGTCCGGTCGCAGGGGTAGTTCGATACGTCCTTTCGGCGGGGTTATCCGCCCCTCCAGCAGGGCGATGTAGCGTTTTCGGACGGTCCGGTGTTTGAATTGGGCCTGGAGATTCTGGTGCGCTTCTTTGGTCAGGGCGAGCAGCAGTACACCCGAGGTGTCCATATCGAGGCGGTGGACGACGAGCGGTCCCGTAGCTGCGGGATAACGCTCCCGAGCCCAGTCGAGGACCGACGGAGCTTCCGATTTTCCGGGGACGGAGAGCATCCCGGCAGGTTTGAAGACGGCGGCTATCCAGTGGTCTTCGTACAGGAGCTCCGGGGCGGCCTGCGGGCAGGCGCGATCGGGTTCGGGCTCGACATCGAGTCCCCGGAGCATGTGGGCGAGGATCGGGCCGCATTTACCTCGGCAGGCGGGGTAGTAGTGTCCGTGACGGCGGATTTCGCCCTTCGGCGAGGCTCCCCACCAGAATTCGGCGATCGCCAGCGGTGTAAGCCGGTGTTCGAAAGCGTATTGCAGCAGTTTGGGGGCCGCACACTCCCCTGCTCCGGCCGGGGGTGTACCCTGCGGAGTCGGTGCGAATATTTCCGCCAGATCGCGTATCTCTCCGAGGGCGTTGAGCAGACGGAACTTGCGAAATAGTTTTGCCTGAAGAGCCGCAGAACGGGCCTTACGCTCGCAGCGCAGGGATTCGATTCGTTCCGCGATGGAGGTTCGTTGCGCGTGAAGCGATGCGATCCGATTTTTCCAACTCTGTTTCAACCGGTGCAGCTCCGCTTTTTCGTGTTGGCTTTCCCGGACTAAAGCCGTCTGCGTATTTTCATCCGGGTGCTCCCTGCGTCGGGCTTCTCGGGCGGCTTTTGCGATTCGCATTCGGGCTTTTGCGGCTGCGATTTCCCGGGCGGCTTCTGTTTCCGTTTCTTCTATGGTTCGGAGAAGTTCCCTGTAGCGGCCGGCCGTTTCGAGGGTTTCGATTTGCCGGTTCAGGTCCGAAATGGCGGCCTCTTCGGTGCGGAAGAGATCACCGGGCCGCAACATGTCGTAGATGGGCGGGACGAAGTATTCGTGGCTGTTGCTGCCGGCCAGATTACCTGAAAATGCGGTCAGAAAGCCTACAGTTCCGGCTGAATCCTTCACGACCAGCACTCCGAACATTTTACCCGCAGAGAGTTCTTCGGTCCACTCTTTCCGTTCGCACAAGTAGGCTTGCAGCTCCCGGGCCGCTAATTCGCACAGCGGATGCGGAGTGTAGTGGAATGGGTTGTTGAGCCGCGTCGGAAGCGAGAACGAAGCGATGGAGTGTCGGAAACGATGCAACATGGGGACTGTCTGCGGATTCGGGAGTCGGACCGAAAAAATATTTCGGGAAAAATGGCCGGAGTCGTTTGCTGCGACTTCGGAGTAGTTTGTTATCGTTCCGTTTCGGAGTCGATCGGCAGGGAGCCGATCGGTTTTGTGACGATACTATCGACCACGAATTTCGAGAATCCCCGCCAGGGAAGCGCTCCGAAATACTCCTTGTAGTGGAGTTCGATGTTTTTGCCGCCCAGCAGCATCAGCTTGCGGGCGAGCGCTTCGTTTTCGACGGAAAATTCGAATTCGTAGGATTGGATCGTACCGGCCGTTTTGGACCGTATGCCGGATTGGATCAGCTTGCCTTCGTAGGTTTTGAAGACGAGCCCTTTATAGACGACATAGTTCAACTCTCCGCTTTTGACGCCCTCGCCGAAGACGAAGAAGAAGCGGATGTAGAGGAATGCGGTCAGGGCGACGATAAGTAATACGGTGAAGACGATCCAGCGTTTTTTCATGCTTGCGGCGATTTGTTCCGATGCAAAAATAATCATTTAATCCGATTCCGGTCTTCCCTTCGTATTTTTTCCGGGAACCGGAGCGGAAGGCCGGGAAACGCTTGCGGGGGCGAATCGTCTGTCCGGCGGCATAGTCCGGGGTGCTATTCCTGCCGACCGTTTTGCTGCAAATACACAATGTTATAAAAAAAGAGTTGCATTGCTGCAACTCTCTCTCATTCTGTGGTGCCACCGGGAATCGAACCAGGGACACAAGGATTTTCAGTCCTTTGCTCTACCAACTGAGCTATGGCACCATCATCGACTGAAACTCGTGTGGGTTTCGAATCGTGGTGCAAAGATAGATATTATTTCCTGAAAACCAAAAAAACGACCGAATATTTTCCATCTCAGACTTTCATTTCAGGAACGGCAGGCCGGAATATCGGAAAATTTTTCCGGCCAGGATACCGGAAATTCTGGATTTTGGTTATTTTTGTAAAAACCGTAAAGATTATGAAAACAAGCAGTTTGATGATGTGTGCGCTGGTTGCATTGACAGCCTGCGGTACCGGAGTGAAGCAGAGTGTCCGTACGCCCGTCGAAATGGGAGAACGGATCGAATTGAAGACGCCGGATCCCAAGATGGGACTGACTATCAACGAAGCGCTTGCGGCGCGTAGTTCGTCGCGCGATTTTTCGCCGGAGATGCTCTCTCTGGAGGAACTTTCGGGTGTACTGTGGGCTGCTGCCGGGGTAAACCGGGAGGATGGGCATCTTACCGCGCCTTCGGCTATGGCGCTCTATCCCATTCGGGTCTATGCTTTCCTGCCTGAAGGTGTGTATCGTTACGATTCGAAAGCGAATGTATTGAACCGGGTCGTCGAAGGAGATCGTCGGGAGCTTACCGCGATGCAGGATTTCGCTTACACTGCGCCGCTCAATTTGGTGTATGTGGCCGATTACAGCGTTTATGCGGAGCGGAATCAGCCGGTGGACCGCATCCGTTTCTGGTGCGCGGCCGATGCAGGCGGATATACGGAGAACGTGAACCTCTATGCCGCCGGAAACGGTCTGAAGACCATTACACGGGGCAGCTTCAAGGAAGAGGCGCTGTTGGAGTTGCTGGGGCTCGATCCCGCACAATACTGTGTGATTCTCGCTCAGACGGTTGGCCGGTAGTATTTTCGGAAAGAGTATCGGCGAGGAGTTCCCGGAAACGGGAGGCTCCTCGCTGCGTTTTGTCAGGAGCGGGCAGACTGCAGGTCCGGTACCGGGTGGATTTTTCGGACGAACCGTGCTATCGTCGCTTTTTCCTGACAAATGAAAGGGGAATTTTCGTATCTTTGACTTCATTTTGGATACTCCGTCTGGGCAAAATGCAAATAAAATTTGCTTTTGCACTCGGCTTATTCGTATCTTTGCCGTGGAAAATTTTCGTATGGGCGGCCAGCTGTTCGGCGTAGTTCGAAAAATTCGGCATTACGTTCGATGTGCGCTGTCTTTGTATTGTAAATAACGACGATTTTATGCTTTCAAAACCCGAACGGGAGCAGATAATTGCTCTGATAAAACGAGAGGTCGTTCCGGCGATCGGCTGCACGGAACCCATTGCCGTTGCGTTGTGCGTGGCCAAGGCCCGCGAGATACTGGGGACGGAACCGGAAAAGGTTTCGGCCCGGTTGAGTGCCAACATACTGAAAAATGCGATGGGAGTGGGAATTCCCGGAACGGGCATGATCGGATTGCCGATCGCGATCGCTTTGGGCGCTTTGGTCGGACGGTCGGAGTATCAGCTCGAAGTGCTGAAGGATTCGGATGCGAAGGCCGTCGAACGGGGTAAGCGCTTTATCGAGCAGGGGCGGATCGACATCTCCCTGAAAGAGGGCATTACCGAGAAACTCT
>OHWE01000841.1_pt1 | contig 11947 bp, 9 predicted proteins | sample 1579661 | NCBI WGS metagenome assembly OHWE01 (sample SAMEA3882552, study PRJEB24775) | human gut metagenome | biome: human-associated habitat; feature: intestine environment; material: feces | place: Netherlands | collected 2009/2010 | reverse complement strand
TACAGAGCGTATTTCTGATTTCTACCGGTGGGGTAAGACTGATTTTTTGGATCCCCTGTATGATATTTGCGGTTTTTCTGATGGTTGCTTTTGTTTTTTGCTGCTGTGAGATCAGGCTGACAGATGCGGCATATTTTGGAATGATTGCTTTTGTAGCAGCTGAATTTATGGCTTCTGCCGGGTGGCAGATCCTGTGTTATACAGGGAAAGAAGCATGGATGTCCTGGTGGCAGCAGGGAATGGCAATTCTTCTGATCTATGGTGTGATTGCAGTGATATTGTACAAAATTCTTCATATTCATATGCCAAAGGATGGACAGATGGAAATCACCAGAAGGGAATATTTTTCCGGACTTCTGATCGGCATTGCCGTATTTGCTGTCAGCAATATGAGTTATGTGAATGTGAACACGCCATTTACAGGCAGATATTCTTTTGAAATGGGGAATATCCGTACTATGGTAGATGTTGCAGGAATTGCAATTCTATATGCACATTTGATACAGTGCTGTGAGCTCCGGGTGAGAAAAGAACTGGAGGCGGTGCAGAATGTGCTTCAGAATCAGTATGCGCAATACAAGCAGTCAAAAGAAAGCATTGAGCTGATCAATTATAAGTATCATGACCTGAAGCATCAGATTGCTGTGCTAAGAAGTGAAGCTGATCCTGGAAAAAGGGAAGCATTTCTGGATAAAATGGAAGCAGATATAAAGAAATATGAAAGTCAGAACAAAACAGGAAATAAAGTGCTGGATACTGTGCTGACTACCAAGAGCCTTTATTGCGCAAAGCATAACATAACCTTTACCTGCGTTGCAGATGGAACCCTGCTGGATTTTATGGATGTTATGGATATCTGCAGTATTTTTGGAAATGCATTGGATAATGCCATTGAATGTGAATTGAAGATTCCGGATAAAGAAAAAAGATTAATACACGTCAGTGTCTCAAAACAGAAAAACTTTCTGCTTCTCCGGTTTGAAAATTATTATGATACCGAACTGAATTACCAGGGCGGAGCGTTTATCACAACGAAGCGGGACAAAGAATTCCACGGTTATGGACTGAAAAGCATTCGCTATACGGTAAATAAATATGATGGCGCTGTTTCCATTGATACAAAGGAGAATTGGTTTGACCTGAAGATACTGATACCGGTCGGTGAAAATACACAAAAACAGATCGATAAAATCGTATAATATATACAAAAAATGTATTGCAATTTTCTAAAAAAAGTAGTAAAACTTTAGTTAGATAAAGAGAAATGCATTGAACAGGACAAATTACAAAAGATAACCGGAACACAGAGAGCCGCAGACTGGTGAGAGGCGGCAGAAGGTATTTTGTGGTATCACCTGGGAGCATCCCGCTGAAAAAATAATAACTAATTTCAGTAAGCCGGGACGTAGTCTTCACGTTACAGAAGAAGCTGTTTATACAGACAGCAATGAGTGGTCGTATTTAGTAATAGATACGATAATACAAAGTGGTACCACGGAAATTCCGCCTTTGTTATCCATTGGATAGCAAGGGCGTTTTTTATATATATTAACCACTTGACTACAAATGAAAGACGAGGAGAAAGATTATGAGTGGAATTATGATGATGGTAATCGCTATCGTAGTTCTGGGCGGCGCCTATCTTCTGTATGGCCGTTATCTCCAGAACAAATGGGGAATTGACCCGAAAGCCAAAACTCCGGCTTACGAAATGGAGGATGGAGTTGATTATGTACCGGCCGATACCAATGTAGTATTTGGACATCAGTTCGCATCCATTGCCGGTGCTGGCCCGATCAACGGACCAATCCAGGCAGCCATTTTTGGATGGCTTCCGGTACTTCTTTGGATCCTGATCGGTGGTGTGTTCTTTGGAGCAGTTCAGGACTTTGCATCTATGTATGCCTCTGTAAAGAACAAAGGACGTACAATCGGATACATTATTGAAGCGTACATTGGAAAACTTGGAAAAAAATTATTCCTTTTATTCTGCTGGCTGTTCTGTATTCTGGTTGTTGCGGCATTCGCAGATGTTGTAGCCGGAACCTTTAACGGATTTGCCACAAATGATGCAGGAGAAGTGACAAAGGTAGTGGCAAACGGAGCTGTTGCAACAACTTCCATGTTATTCATTTTTGAAGCAGTTGGACTTGGATTTTTCCTGAAATACACAAAGTTCAATAAATGGGTAAATACTGCTTTTGCAATTGTGCTGTTGGTTGCAGCAATTGTGCTGGGACTGCAGTTCCCGATGTATGTAAGCCTTGGAACTTGGCACATTATTATCTTTGTATATATTCTGATTGCCAGTGTAGCTCCTGTATGGGCGCTGCTTCAGCCACGTGATTATCTGAACAGCTATCTGCTCATTTTTATGATCGTCGGTGCGGTTATCGGTGTATTTGTTGCCAATCCTTCCTGTAACCTGAAGGCATTTACAAGCTTTAACGTAGACGGACAGTATATGTTCCCGATCCTGTTTGTAACCATCGCCTGCGGTGCTGTTTCCGGCTTCCATTCACTGGTATCTTCCGGTACTGCATCCAAGCAGATCAAAAATGAGAAAAACATGCTTCCTGTTTCCTTTGGAGCAATGCTGATGGAAAGTATGCTTGCCATCATCGCACTAATCGCAGTTGCATCCTTTGCAGATGGTGAAGCAGCAGCACAGGGACTTACAACACAGCCGCAGATTTTTGCAGGTGCTATCGCAAACTTCCTTTCTGTAGTTGGCCTTCCGCATTCACTGGTATTTACTCTGATCAACCTTGCTGTATCCGCATTTGCACTGACCTCTCTTGATTCTGTAGCCAGAGTCGGACGTCTGTCATTCCAGGAATTTTTCCTTGATTCTGATACAGATGAGGAAAACATGAGCCCGTTCCTGAAGGTAGTAACAAATAAATATTTCGCAACAGTCATTACACTGGTACTTGCCTACATGCTTACAAAGGTCGGCTATGCAGAAATCTGGCCGCTGTTCGGCTCCGCAAACCAGCTGTTATCTGTACTCGCTCTTGTAGCCTGTGCAGTATTCTTAAAGAAAACAAAACGTCAGGGTTGCATGCTCTGGATCCCGATGGTATTCATGATGGCAGTTACCTTCACAGCACTTGGCATGACCATCACAAAGCTTTCAAAGGCACTGGTAACAACAGGGCTGGATCTTGGAAACACCTTACAGCTTGTATTTGCAGTATTACTGCTGATCCTTGGTGTACTGGTAGCAATCCAGGGCGTGAAGAAACTGCTTGAGAAGACAGATGATAAAAAAGCAACAGCATAATATTATCGGATAAGATTACGTATTTTTGTTTGGCTGGAGAAGCATAAAAAGGTACTGATGGATTTTTTAGTGTATTGCAGCAATTCTTTACCTTCCTCCAGCTTGCAGCGCAAAATAAATGCGCTGACAGAAAAAACAAGGGTCTTTTTAAATAATCAGGAAATGATGGCTGCGATGATGGAAGGAATGCCGCTTCGTCAGTTGTTAAGCTTCGTTCCCGGAATTAAAAGAAAAATGCTGGAACAGATGGTTGGTGCTTTAAACGAAGGCGTTGCATATAATAAAAAAAATATATCAATGGAAATGAAAGCCTTATGCCAGATCAGAAAATAGAGAATCTTCTTAATCTTGCCATGAATGCCCTGCCGCAGGAACGGGCAAAATCGGAAAATCTGAATGTGGGATATGATCCCACCACCAGGTTGTGGGATGTGATCGTGAAATACAGTGGCCCGGAAAGCGGACTTGGTGGTGAGCGGATCCAGGTGGTCCCGCTGCTTGGTGGTTATGCAGTAGTGACACTGCCGGAATCGGAAATTTCTGCATACTCAGTCAGAGAGCAGATCGAGTTTATAGAAAAGCCCAAGAGACTCTACTTTGAGACCTTTGAAGAGCGGGAGGCAAGCTGCATTTTACCAGTGCAGAATGGAGCCGATGGCTTAACCGGCGAAGGTATTTTGGTGGGCATTGTGGATTCCGGAGTGGACTATTTCCATCCGGATTTCAGAAACGAGGATGGCAGTACCCGGATCCTGCGACTGTGGGATCAGAGTGTAGATGGAAATCCACCGGAAAACTATGTATCAGGAACTGAATATACGAAAGAAGAAATTGATGAGGCGCTTGCACTCGGGGAAACCGAAGGCAGGCGCCTTGTTCCGTCTGGGGATTTCAGCGGACATGGAACAGCAGTTCTTGGAATAGCAGCAGGAAATGGGAGAGCATCGGAGGGAGTGAATCGAGGCGTTGCGTATAGAAGTGATCTTCTGGTGGTAAAGATGGGAAATCCACGGGAAAATTCATTTCCGCGGACAACGGAGCTGATGGAGGGTATTGATTACCTGATACGGCAGGCAGTGAAGATGAGAAAACCGATCGTTATAAACGTCAGCTTTGGGAATAATTATGGTTCTCACAGAGGGGATTCTCTTCTGGAAAACTATATTGATACAGTTGCGGCCATGGGGCGGACTGTGATCGTTACAGGAACCGGAAATAACGGCAGCCAGCCCTGGCATGCAGGAGGAATCCTGCAGCAGGGGAAAACAGAAGAAATCCAGTTGGCGGTGGGAGCTTTTGAGCCCACATTAAATGTACAGTTATGGAAGGATTATGAAGATGAGATGGAAATTTATCTGGAAAGTCCATCCGGAGAACGGATCGGTCCATTATATGAAAGGCTGGGGCCACAGCGGCATCTGCTGGAAAATACAGAGCTTCTGATCTATTATGGAAAACCCGGTCCCTATCAGCTGTCCCAGGAAATCTACATAGATTTCATTCCTGAGGGTAATTATGTGGACAGCGGTGTCTGGAAAGTTCTTTTAAGTGGAAAACGTGTGCGCTCCGGGCAGTATTTCCTCTGGCTGCCGGGTGGAAATGTACTGAATCGCGGAACCGGGTTTTATTCTCCGCGGGCTGTGGGAACTTTGACGATTCCTTCCACTGCCGGAAAAGTTATTTCTGTTGGAGCTTATGATTCCAGACAGAATGCCTACGCAGATTTTTCCGGAAGGGGAAGTCAGTTCCTGCCGATCCGGAAGCCTGACCTTGCAGCTCCCGGTGTATCCATCTCCGCCCCGGTTCCCGGCGGAGGCTACGCCACTGTCACCGGAACCTCCTTTGCGGCACCCTTTGTCAGCGGAAGCGCAGCTCTGCTTATGGAATGGGGGATCGTGAAAGGAAATGATCCGTTTCTTTATGGGGAAAAGGTGAAGGCGTATCTGAGGAAAGGCGCACAGAGTGTGGGCGGATATGAGGAATATCCGAATGTGGAGGTGGGATGGGGACGGTTGTGTCTGGCAGAGAGTATCCCATACGGCATATCCTGAACATATAGAAACAGACAGGATTTTCAGATACGAGCCTTATGATCCTGACATTGATATGAAGATGAATTCAGTTACTGTCAGAGATGCTAGTGCAAATGGTAAAGCATTCACGCATAATGTAGATAAACAAAAACACAAATATAAAAAGAAGGAGGATTGGGTATGGGATTATTTGATAAGAAGATCTGTGATATCTGCGGAGAGAAAATAGGTTTATTAGGCAACAGAAAACTGGATGACGGAAATCTGTGTAAGGATTGTGCAAAAAAATTGTCACCATGGTTTGAAGACCGGCGGCACAGTACGGTAGAGGATATAAAACGTCAACTGGAATATCGTGAAAAAAACAAAAAAGCCGTAATGGATTTTTGTATAACACGTCAGATCAATACCAGAAATTACAATGTTTTTATTGATGACAATAAGGGGAATTTTACTGTTGCACGGAAGCTGGATGTCAATGAAAATCCGGATATAGTTCCTTTATCCGCTGTTGTGCAGTGCAGAGTTGATGTAGAGCGACAGCAGAACGAGGAAACATATACAACAAAGGATGGAGAAACCGTAAGCTATCAGCCACCGGTATATAAGTATGAATTTGATTATACTATGCGTATTAAAGTAAAAACTCCATGGTTTGATGATATGGATTTTCGTTTGAATACTTTTTCCATAAGCAGCGATAACAGAGGTGAATTGATGGAAGTGGAGCAGACAGGTCATCAGATCATAGCCGCCCTGACACCAAATGCGGCTGGAATGCAGCAGCCTGGGATGAACATGAACAGCGGAATGCAGCAGTCCGGAATGAACATGAACAATGGAATGCAGCAGCCCGGGATGAACATGAACAACGGAATGCAGCAGTCCGGAATGAACATGAACAGTGGAATGCAGCAGCCTGGGATGAATATGAACAACGGAATGCAGCAGCCCGGCAGTTTATGGAAATGTCAGTGCGGTGCAGAGAATACCGGAAGGTTTTGCGAATACTGTGGCCAGCCAAGACCATTTTGAGTGATGATAGACAGAGTGGACAGAATTGTTCACTCTGTTTGTGATAACAGGGGTTGAGAATGGAGGGTTTCTCTGAAAACTATATAATAAAATAGAACTTTATAGTATACTTATCACAGAGGTGTATTAATGAGAGAGGAATTTTCATGACATACAATAAAAAAAGGGCACTGTCGTATGGAGGAATCCTGATAAGTGTATTTCTGGCGTATTTCTGCAGGCTGGGAAGACCGGAAAATGTTTTTATGAGAAATCTCGCAGATCAGTGTCGTAACTGTATTTATCTGGGAATGTATTGTGCCTGGGTGATTTATCTGGAAAAGCATGTAGTGCATAGAAAAACGCGCAGATGTTTGACTGCAATTGGCTGTCTGATGGTCTTCTGGTTTTTTGTACGGACAGTAAAATTTCATATTTTTCATGATCCGCTTGGAGAACATATCTGCTGGTATCTGTATTATATCCCGATGATCCTGATCCCGGTCCTTGGACTGGCAGCAGCGATGTTTCTAGGGGAAAAGGATGGAGAGAAAACAGTCAGAAAAATTATTGCCTTGCTTGCTTTTGCGGTGGTTTTGATCATCAGTGTTTTTACAAATGATCTGCATCAGCTGGTGTTTCGGTTTTCCGGGCGACCGCCGCTTTCAGATAGAGATTACAGCTATGGCATTCTTTTTATAGTGATCCAGGGATGGATCATATTTTGCCTGATATGGATGGAAATCATGCTGATCAGAAAAAGCAGGATTCCGGGAAGAAAGCAATTTTGGCTGCCGGTTATTCCGGGAATATTGCTTCTGGGATGGAATATCGGGAATTTACTCCGTCTGCCTCTGATCAAAACAATTGCCGGAGATATGACAGCGGTATGCTGCCTTTTGATGGCGGCAATTTACCAGGGATGTATATTATGCGGCCTGATACAGACGAACAATCGATATTTTGAATTATTCCAGACCTCCGGAGGACTGGATGCAGAGATTACGGATGATTCCTTTCAGCGTTATTATCATTCCGGTGATTTTCCTGAGCTGTCACCGGAACTGCGTAAAATTGTAATAAACAGATCAGCTGTACAGGAACAGGGAATCCGGATCAACCATATTCCTATAAGGGGAGGACATTTGTTTTGGTCAGAGGATATTTCGGTACTGCTGGATCAGTATCAGGATATTCGGGAACAGCAGGAGGAACTGACTGCCAGAAACCGTCTGTTACAGAAAGCTTATCAGAAAGAGGCTGAGCGGAGAAAGACAGAAGAACAGAACCGTCTGTTAAATATGATACAGAATCAGACTGCCGGTCAGCTGGAATTGCTGTCACAGTTTATGGATGAGCTGGAACGGACAGAATCAAGGGAACAATATGATCGGATTCTCGGTAAAATTGTAGTTGTTGGTACGTATTTGAAGCGGAAAAAGAATCTGGTGCTGACACAATATGCATCAGATGGAAATCTGCTTACAATGGAAGATCTCAGACAAAGCCTGGCAGAATCCTGTGACAGCTTAAAATTATGCAGGATCCGGGCTGCTTACTACGTGGAAAATGTGGATGTGCAGATGAATGCAGATGATATACTAAAATGCTATGACACCTTTGAATGGCTTGTGGAACGATTGCTTGATATCATGCAGTCTGTTTTTTACCGTGTGTCGCAGATCGATGATGCTTTGCGGATTTCGGTTCATATTGTAGCAGAAGCAGATCTTCGGGGATTAATGTCAGAAAGACCGGAATTAAAAGTGCAGCAGGAAGATGAAAAAGAATGGTTTGTTGGGTGCAGCATATTCAGAAAGAGAGGCGGCAGATGAATAGTTTTGTAGAATGCAGCATAGCAATGCAGAATTTTCTGATGATTCTTCTGGAAATCTGCCTGATTTTGGAACTTATTCTCTTTCTGCTAAGAATCACCTGTTTTTCCGGGAAAAAGAAAGTGATAACGACAATAACTGTTTTTGCAGTTTCTTTTATGCTTATGGGTTTCCTGATGAATGATCACAGATATTGCCAGGGGGAAAGCGCATATCAGCTAATGCTCCGGATGTGTCCAGTCAGTGTTTTGATGGCAGCGATGGTGGTATTGTTGCTTTATCTTTGCTGGGCAATCTGGAGAGAGAGACGCAGATATCATCATTCTCTGTCTTACTGGTCTGTGAATGAAGCTGTTGATGATGTTCCCTGCGGGGTGTGTTTTTCGGATCCTCTTGGAAGGATCGTTTTATGCAACACCAAGATGCATGAACTGAGCAGGATAATGATAGGCTCCTATCTGCAGGATTATGAGGCATTGCGGAAAGTAATAAATGGAGGATCCGAAGCAGAGGGACTTCGCAGATTAAACAGTGACAGTAATGTATTTTATTTTCCGGATGATTCCGTCTGGATGTTTCAGGAATATCGTCTGCAGGAGCCGGATTGTGCAGGATATCTGCAGACAGTGGCAGTTAATGTATCAGAAATTTACTATAATAGTGAAAAGATCAGGGCAAACAATGAAAAGCTGGAAATCCTGAATCATAAGCTGGAGGAAATGTACGAAAAAATCGGAGATAAAATCAGAGAGCAGGAGACGCTTGTCATGAAAATGCAGGTTCATGACAATTTTGGCCGAAGCCTTCTGTCAATACGCAGGATATTGGAAAGAAAAGAAAATCAGGATAAAATGGATGAACAGCTATCTGCATTAAAGCATCTGGTCTATATTCTTACAGATTCTTCTGTTGAGAATATGGAAGAATTATGCGCGGATACGATCAGGCATGCAGAAGAACTTGGAATTTATGTTCAGATCAGCGGGGATTTCCCTCAGCATCCCTCCTACAGGCTGCTGACAGACAGAGCGATCCGTGAATGTGTGACAAATTGTGCCAGACATGCCCATGGAAGTACAGTTCTGGTGAAGATAGAAAAAGGTGCAAATGAATACAGCATCCGGATAACGAATGATGGAGATGCACCTGAAAAAAATGCAGAAGAAGGTGGTGGTCTGTCTGCACTGAGAAAAGCTGCGGAGTCAGAGAAATGTATTATGCAGGTTTCTTTTTCACCGGAGTTTTGTCTGGCGTTAAAAATGCCGCTGGCAGAAAGGATGGGAGTTTATGGTACGGATACTGATAGTAGAAGATCAGAGGATCATGCAGAAGTATTTTGAAAGTATTATTATGCGGGAACCGGAATTCCGACATGTCCAGACAGTTTCGGATGCCTGTGAAGCTGTAAAGATCTGCTCTTACTCGGCAATTGATCTTGTGCTTATGGATGTGCAGACATTTCATAATCATGATGGGCTGAGTGCCGGAAAGATCATCAGGGAAAAATATCCATATACAAAGGTATTGGTTGTTACTTCGCTGATCGATCCCAAGGTGCTGGAAAGAGCAAAGAGCGGATGTGCAGACAGTCTATGGTATAAGGATCACGGTGAAGAGGAAATACGGAGTGTGATCTACAGAACGTTAAATGGGGAGCATGTATTTCCGGATGTGGCACCGGAGGTGGAACTTAACTGGATCACAAGCGGTGATATCAGTCCCAGACAGCTGGAGATGCTGCGCCTGTATATTCACGGGATGTCATATTCCGAGATCGCAAGGAAAATGGACTGTTCTGCTTCTGGGGTAAGATGGAATTTTCAGGAAATGATCGCCAAGGCGGGATACAGCTGCAAAGAGGATCTGATAGCAGCTGCACTGGAAAGTAAACTGATCGTAACCACACTGAAGTAGAAGATCCACAGAATGCAGAAACATATTCGGACAGAGGGAGTTTGGCGTGAGCTGACGGAGCATTCACAAATATAGCATAAGATTTTGAATAATAGGAAAGAGGAAATAGACATGAGCGATTTTTTGACAGAAAAAAATAAAAAAACAGGAATACTGGGGAAACTGAAATGGGTTCTTTGTGGCTTTTTTATACTTTTTTCCCTGGGAGCTATTGGCGCATCGGAGAAGTATATCGGTGAAGGGCGCTGGGGAATGGCAGCAACAGAGATCATACTTGGATTGCTGTTTCTATATCCAACCTTCCGGGAAATTCAAAAAGCATTAAAGAAGAAAAAAGCCGGAGAAATCGCCTGCTGGTTTGAATCCTATGCCCAGAATACCGTCTCATTTGAAAAGCTTGAGCAGGAACTGGGAAAAGGCGCAGTAAAAAAACTGGAAAAATTTATTGCCAGGGGATATATCCGGAATATCCAGATAGACAGAGAAGGAAATTATATTATGATCACTGCACCGAACAGACGCGTAAATGAGAAGATCTATATTACAGTTACCTGCCCTAGCTGCGGTGCAAAGAATCAGGTAATAAAAGGTCGTCTGAGCACCTGTGAATATTGCGGACAGCGTCTTACCCCATGACAAAAGACACCTTTCGGATCTGCCCTGTTAAAGATAAAATCCTTGTGCAATATGCTCAATGCATAAAAAGGATATTTTATAAACAAAATTATATAAGTTGCATATAACTAACGCATGCAGCATAACAGAAGTTGTACAAATATCCGTACATCCATAGACGATTGGAATGAAATCATAGAATAAATTTATAAAAATAGCTAATAAAACTGGATAATATGTTCAAATTATGGTACATTTATTGTAGCAGTCAGAGGAAATACTGCGGCCTTTTTTGGGACCAGGATTTTCGAAGGGCTGAACAAATAACAAAGAACTTATTTATTTGGTTTTATTGTTTCTTTCCTGGGAGTGCAGAGAAGGAGGGAACGGATAAGAGCAGATAATCATAAGGATATAATCTTTATAAGGAAGGTGAGCAATTGGAAAACTATACTAAGTACAAGCTGAAAAGCAGTGATGAGCTTGCATCAGTGCTGAACGGCAAGGACAACCTGTTTGTGATTGCCTGTAATAAGTGCTTTAAGGAATTTGAGACGGTTGAGGAACCGGATTGCGATGAATTCCTGAAGTTTGCGAAGGAGCAGGGAAAGACTGTCACAGGTAGTGCGAAAGTTGATTTCTTATGCAATAAAATGCACACAGAAAGAAAATTACAGGATCTGATTCCGGAAGGAACAGAGAATGTGGTAGTAATTTCCTGTGGTCTTGGTATTCAGACTGTTGCGGATCTGGCAGGTAAGCCGGTTGTTGCTGCAAGCAATACCCTTAACTACAGAGGTCATCATGGCATGGCACTTACCAAGAAGAGCTGTGATGCATGTGCACAGTGTTATCTGAATATTACCGGTGGTGTCTGTCCCATCGTTGACTGTTCCAAGAGTCTTGTGAATGGTCAGTGTGGAGGAGCAAAGAATGGAAAGTGCGAAGTAGATCCCAATAAGGACTGTGCATGGGAGAAAATTTACCAGAGACTGGCGAAACAGGGACGTCTGGAAGAATTCCTCAATCAGCCCGTACAGGTTCGTGATTTCTCCAAGGTTAATTTCAAGGTGATCAATGATTATGTGAAATCAATCAGAGAAAACAGACTGGATGGTTATTATGGTGGTGTTCATCCGTCAGAGCGCAAGGAATTCAGTGAGCACATTGCTCTTAAGAAGTTCCCGGATCCGAAGACGGTTGTAATTTCCATGTCTCAGCATCTGGGTGCTCCGGCGAATCCAATCGTT
>OHWE01000837.1_pt1 | contig 11952 bp, 13 predicted proteins | sample 1579661 | NCBI WGS metagenome assembly OHWE01 (sample SAMEA3882552, study PRJEB24775) | human gut metagenome | biome: human-associated habitat; feature: intestine environment; material: feces | place: Netherlands | collected 2009/2010 | reverse complement strand
CTCAATTCCGTACCATTTTTCATATTTCTTCACATCTTTAATACGGAAGTCTGCACTTAAATCAATTACTTTCGCTCTGGAAAGGATTCCCTCATTTACAAGAGAAGCACACAGCCCCTGCGGTGTTGCAGTGAAAATCACATCAACCTCATCTGCCAGAGCTTCCATGTTATCGTCCATACATTTTGCATCTACCAGCTTAAAAAAGTTCTGATAAATTCCTGCATATTTTTTATCAATGTAGCTTCTGGATCCATACCATGCTACTTCCACATTTTTATGTCCCAGAAGGAGACGTACAATTTCATTTCCCGCATAACCGGTTGCTCCAATAATTCCAGCTTTTATCATTTTAGTGTCCTCCATTATTATGGTGTCAAAAGCATGCTTTTTCAAACAGGCTCTGGAACTCATACTTGTTACTCTGTTCACTGGCAACAATGTCCGTTTTGTGAACGGAGTGAACAGTAACATGTGCTTTATAAACAATGATGAATGAATTATACATCTTCTTTGCATATTATGCAATAGTCATTTTTTCCTTATTTTCCATTCAATCTATCTTTTTTTGTGCATTTCAACGCGTATTTACCTATTATATGATGCATTTTTATGCAAAGTTTTTATAAATTTTTTTCAAATTTACTATTGCATATTTATGAGTATTGTTGTATATTATTCTTTGTGAATAACGTACAGAACGTAAGAGCCGTTATCACGATGAATATTTATTCAAAATTTAATATGCTTTATAACCCTATCTGTTTCAGAGGGATAAAAGAAAAGAGGTAAATATTATGAAAGAAAAATTTGTACTTGCAAAAAGGCAGTCGGATTGGGTGTTTCCGTTGCGCTTAAACATTGGGACGCAGAAGCACAAAAGGTAACGGATGACTGCCCCGACAGGGACAATATTCAGTTTCAGATAACAGCCAAAGTAAAAGAGTACGAGAAGAAAATCCAGCGTTTAGAGATTATGGATATTCCCGTAACCTTTGAAAATCTCTTTGAACAGAACAGCAAGCGATTGAATTGTTCTGTTGGAGAATATCTGAAACAGACCATCGAACGGCTGGAAACCCTCGGCAAATACGGCTCGGCATCCAAACACTGTTCCCTACTCTCCCGCCTGTCTGAATTTAGGTCGCTGAACACTCGGTTCGATGAAATAGATTTAGCGTTCCTGCGTGATTTTGAATTGTTCCTACGTAAAGAGGGCAACGTAAACAACAGCATAGCCACGAAATTTGCCATCTTTAAGGCCGCCTATAACAAGGCCCTTGCAGAGGGTTTGTTTCTCCAAAAGATAAATCCGTTTGCAAAATACAAGGTTGGTAGCCTATGGACACGGACGAGGAAGCGAGCCATCACGAAAGAGGATATACAGAAACTTGTTGCATTGGAGATAATCCCTAATTATAGGACGGACTATGCCGAGTTTGCACGGGACATCTTTCTGTTCTCCTACTACACGGCAGGCATTAATTTTACGGATATAGCTACCCTGCGTTACTGCGATATTGTGGACGGCAGGATTTACTACTCCCGCCATAAAACGCAGAAATTGCTGTCCTTTCAACTCGTCCCGAACGCCATGCGGATTATCGAGAAATACAGCAAGGCCAACCACGCACAAGAAGATTATATCTTCCCTATTCTCGACCGCACGGAACACAAGACAGCACAACAGATTTTCAACCGCACACACAAGGTTCTGCGGAAAGTCAATCGGGAATTAAAGACGCTGGGAGAGCAGATAGGATTGGAAATGCCGCTGACTACCTATGTCGCTCGGCACACATTTGCAACCGTGCTCAAACGGTCGGGAGTGAACATTGCGATAATTTCTGAATCGTTGGGACACTCCGACCTATCCACGACACAGATTTACTTGGATAGCTTTGAGAACAGCCAAATCGACGCTGCCATGCAACATCTCTTGTAAGGCAAAAAGAGGTCGGGAGCCTATCAACTCCTGACCTCTACAAACCTTATAAGCGTTCAGAGATTCTTAACCGAGATACTGGGTCAGCATATCCATAATCAATTGCTCCCGTGCCATACCTTCTGTTTTGTGAGGATTCATAATCTGGTCTGCCTGGTCGCGCGTGAGGTCGTTTATCTTCCGTTCCATTTCCGCCGTGAACACCTCGAAATCTTCATCGGGTTTCCATTGCTTGATGATAAAGTCGATTAAATACCTGTTCATAAGGAATTTATCCTTAAATTTTCCTTGTGCGGCCTTGAACCACCTTATGCTGGCACGAAACCAAGTTTTATCCTCAAAGATTTCAGGCAGTTTCTTCGTGTTCAGACACTCCACCAAGTCTTTTGCTTGCAGGGATTTCTTGCCGAAGCACCATAACGAAATCGTGGAGAGGGGACAAGCCTTACTGTGCAGGAACATGGCGAAATCGAATACCTCGTTGGCTTCTTTGAGCATCATGGCAGGTGCGGCCATGTAATCAGACTTTTTCCAAACGGTGGTGCAGATGTTCATTTGCGCTATGACCTCTGTAATGGATAATTCAGCATTGAGTGGTTCACAAATTACAAGGTCATTCAAATCCAACTGCAAATTCTGATAAGCCACCAATCGGTGCTGACCGTCCAATACGGCGTAATACTTTCCTGCATCCTCGTTGGGAATCTCAAACCCTTTCAAATCGACCAGACGACCGCCCATCCGAATTACCTTTTCTCCATCGGTTACCGTGATAGGGGTCAGCTGTCCATAGGCTTTCATGGATTTCTCTTTCTGTTTCACGGTTCTGACGTTTACAGGCCGATTGCCTTTGACAAATGCAAACTGACGCTGTGCGTCATCCATTGAAATAACCATCTTTTTCATGGCTTTTACATACTCTGTCCTTTATGCAGAGGGGCTGATAATGACTGCAATCCCCGCCCAAAGATTGCAGACCGCAAGGAACACCCTTGCGGCAGGGCAAAGGTACTGGAGCATAGGCCATAATAGGATAGTGAACAGATGCTTCTCTCTAAATCAACAAGTTATAATAGATCCTATAATATTATGTAAAATAATCGCCAAATTACTTGACTTTTGGATAGATGTGTTGTATCTTTGCAAAGCAATTCAGTAAAGAATCCCACACTACAAATTGAGCAGTTCCTATAAGGGCAGATTCGTCTGCCTACATTCTTTGCGTTGTGTTACCACATTTTTTGAGTGCGAAATGAACATTCCCTTTAATAAGATAGTTTCAGCATCAAAAAATATGGAATCATTAAAAAGTGCATTCACTAAAAACAGCCACTTTTAATGACACATCATGTAATAGTGAGAACAATTTATTTGTGCTGAAAAACTTTTCCTCGAAAAAACGATGCACGATTTTTTACGATAATTTTTTTCTCACAACTTGTGTGATGAAAAACTTTTTTTGCCTGTTTTTTTATTCACGCATTTTTGCGTGTTAAAAAATATCGCTAAAAAAAGTATTCATCTTACTTGGTTGATGAATCTATTTTTCGTGATTAAAACTGTTCTTCATTTAGCGGTTACCACATTTTTTGAGTGTGAAATGAAGATTTCCTATAAAGAATATATTTCAGAATCAGAAAATATGGAATGGATGATAAAGCAGATAAGCAAAATTAGAGAGATAGAAACTTGTTCGCTATGTTCTGCTTATTTGGAAGATGCCATTTAATGATAGAGATTCCATTAACATTAGAGAGATAAAAGATTACCACATTTTTTGAGTGTGAAATTGATATTTCCTTTATAAATACAATTACAGGATTAAAAAATATGGAAGATAGTAGAGATAAAAGATTTCAAATAAAGAGATATAAATAACAATTAAACATTTATAAGTATGACTACAAATAACAATGCAAATCAAAATTGAACAATTAACGCTCCCGCTGGAGTTACTTATTTGGGAGAAATCAACAAGGAAACCAATAAACCGTGAATGACCGAGATTCCTGTAAACTGTTTGTTCAACAAGAAGCAGACAGGATGCGGTGCTACCGAGTTGGCCATCCGTAACAATATCCCAACTATTATCGCCATGCCTTATGTGGCATTGGTAAAGAACAAGACCATCTACCGCAAGGATGATATTTCCGTGCTGGGCGTTTACGAGGGCATCCAAGAGCAGGACATCATCGACTATGCACAGAACCATTCTCCATTAAAGATAGCTGTTACATACGATTCCGTGCCACGAACCATTAAGGCATTGCAAAGTATCGGCATAGACCCTTATAAAGATACTTTCCTGCTGGTGGACGAATGACACGTATTGTTCAACTCCTATTCATTCCGTCATACCGCTATTAAGAATTTGCTTGCGGAAGCCGCTAAATTCGATAAGGCAACTTATATGACAGCTACCCCTATTGAGCAGGAATATGTTTTAGAGGAGTTGAAACACCTGCCTGTTTGCGAAATCAACTGACCGCATCTGCAAGAGGTCAGCATCCGTTCCCGTCAGACCTCCAAACCTGCCCACTATATCGTTAAGGAGTGCCGCAAGGTGTTGGATAAAGGTTTACCCCATAACCTGCATATCTTCGTCAACAGCGTGGAGTTTATGAAAAAGGTAACCGACCTTGCAAAACTTACTCCCGAACAAGTAAGGCATGTTTGCTCTACAAGTGGTGATAATGGCGAGAGCAACCAACGTAAGTTAGGCAAGGATTATCCCATCGGTCAGCCGTCCGACCCCGTGAAGAAGATAAACTTTTACACCTCTACCTGCTTTGAGGGTTGCGATATTTACGACGAGAACGGGGTTACATTCATCGTCAGCGATGGCAACAAATCCAACACGCTGTTGGATATTTCGACCTTGTTCACACAGATTTGCGGACGCTTACGGGATTCCAAATACAAGGGCGAGATTATCCATGTCTATTCTACGACCAAGTACAGCCGAGAGGTGACATTGGATGAATTTGTGGAATCTACAAGGAAAGTGCTTGCAGAGGCGGTAAGCTATGCTGAAGAGATAAATTCATTGAGCGATACCGCACGGGAAAAGACCTTATCGAAAATCAAATATATCAACGAACAATATGTAAGGATAGAAGATAACCGCCTTATCGTGGATAAGAACCTTGCCAATATGGATATTGTGAATTTCAAGATATGCAGGCATATTTACAGAACCTATATAAACCTTACAGATGAATTAAAGAGGAATGGCTACACGATAACCCGCTACACGTTCAGCGATATTATGGAGAAGATAGAGGGTAAGGCCAACGCACGGGTTACGTTCAAAGACCTGTTCGATGAATACCACCGTCTGAAAACAACCAAGCCGTTCTTTTCGTTGGAGAGCCACGAGGACTTATGCGCTCAGATAGCTGTTAAATATCCATTGGTGAAGCAGGCTTACGACGAGTTGGGAACGGACAAGGTACAGGCATTGAAATACCATGTAGGCAATATTAAACGGGAGTTGATGAAACGCCAACCAGCACCTACCGAGTATAAAATCGTGAAGATGATAAACACGACCTTTACCAAGCAGACACCTATTGCCAAAAGTAAGGTTAAGGATTTGTTGCAGGATATCTACAATGATTTGGGGTTAAAGCATACTGCAAAGGCAAGCGACCTCAATAAATGATACGAGGTAAAGCAGACAACGCCAAAAATCAATGGCAAAACAACGGCCTGCATTACGATTATTAGAAAGAGGATGATTACTAAGTAAAATACTGCAAATTTGGCATAAAAAACCTGACAAAGATTAGTCTTTGTCAGGCACATCCTAAATATTTTGGCACTTATTTTCTCTTTGACTCCCTTTGGGACAAAGCACTTGCCGCAATACTTTTGGTTCTTGCACTCGAACGTCCATCTTGTAATGCTTTTGAGGCTTTCGAGGCAACAGACTTTGAAGTAACTTTCTTAGCCATAGGTTCTCCATTTTAAGTTTAACAAAAGGATAGCGTTGTTAGTTGAACTCGCGATTCATCGGTAGCTATCTCGATACCATACAATAAAGCATTGTCAAACGATATACCAAACAATTCTATCTGCCATTTTGACAGTTGATTAAAAAATTAACAATCAATTTGTATACTGCCCACGAACAGATAGACAGATCAAAGCCCCTCCCCCTTGTTGAATGTAAAACCTAAAAATATGGACAGACAAACAAGGGCAAAACGCATTGCAGATTTGCATGTGTTTTACGGACAGAACGAGGTGGTGGAAGAACTCATCCGTGCAGGCAAAATCGACGAGGAATACATGTATCCCTTTGTCGATACGGACGGGGAGGTTTTCGAGTGGTGGCTGGTATCACCTTACTTGGCACAGGAACTCAAACAGCAGGGTGAAGTCATAATCGACGCACTCGGTTGCCATTGGTGGGGACGCACCACGAGCGGACAGGCAGTCTACATGGATGCTGCGATACAGGAGATTGCAGGAGCGCAAAACTCGGCCTGCATATCGACATAGCATAACTGCAAATTACAGAGATTAGGGGCATTGCAATTCCGAGAAGATTTTGCAACCTCTAATTTCTGTTTTTATGATGGCGTAAGGTCGATAATTGTAATCACAAACTATCTGCAACTCATAATTATAGAGGTTATGCAGGCGTAAAGTCGAAACCTTTTACCTCAATTTTGACAAATCAAATACTTCGTTAAATTTAAGAACCTGTTGTAAACTTGACATCTCCGCCAATATTAAATCTTCTCCATAAATAATGACTTTATATTGTGCAACAGCACTCTCTACCTTTAAAGCATTGCATACTGCATCATAATATTTGTCAAGTTGCTCTGAAATGGAATCTATCCAATCCAAAATAGACATAGCTTGTCGAATAACTACCATGTTATGGCCACTTGTGGTACGTCCGATGTTTGGGCTATAATATACACAATCTTTAACTTTCACCATAAATGTTGTATATCCTTTATCCCATAGTTGCTGTCTGTCTGATGCAGATAAAGGTGGATAAACATCCCTTGCATCATTTTTATATTTTTCGATTAATTGAGGAAAATTATCATGGAGCAAAGTCCACCATTTTGTATCGCCAAATATCCCATCTTTATGTGTTTCTACTCCCAAGAAAGCAATACTATTATTATCTATATATGCAAACAATAAAGAATTTACTTGTTTTACAAATTTTGTTTTTTTGTCCTGTTCTAATGATAGATGAAAATGATAAATATTCCATTCCGTAATCATATGATCGTGGAAATTTGTCTGTAAAAGGCGTTTACTTTGAAACGGGTTAAGATTACCCCCTCTTTTTGCAATCTCAATTATAGTTCTTATTTCTTTTGCTTTGGGGTGCGTTGATAAATCCGCCTTTAATTGAGGGCAAACAAAAACATCACGCGGTTTACTGGGAATAAGTTTATGATATATCGTTAAATAATCAATGAGAATATCATATAATGATTTTGAAGATGATATTTTTATCCCTAAATGAAATGCTTCATCCAAGATTGCAGTTTTTAAGTCCGATTTAAAATCATATTTACAAGACATAATTTGCTCTTAAATTATAATTTCAAAGATAACTAATCGCTGAATTAACTCCAAAGAGTTTACAATTCAATCTGCAACAGTTCCGAGAAATCGGAAAGATGTTTTGCTTTTTAGTTTGTCTTGTCTATCTTTGTGGGACATACGACAAACACGGAAAGTGTAAGTTTATTCTCGTAATCGAATCTGGAAAATTCAAAGGGAGAGAGTAAGCCGACATCTTCTCGCGTCAATATTGCATTTGCACAATCCCGTGCAATGCTTTATTGCGTGGGGCTGTTGCTTATTTTATCCCAAGGTTTTCCAGAACCCGATTACTAAAGTAAGTTTTCAGCACCACGCTTTCTGTTTCTAAAATCAAACTTTAACCGTCGTGTAGGTGCAGGGACGACAACCTAAACTTATTACAACTATGAAAAAGTTGTTTCTTATTGTGGCCGCAATGTTTGTGGCAGTTTCGTTCTCGGCTTGTTCTGACGATGACAAGGACGACAGTTTGCCTATTACTACTGCTAATATTGCAGGAACTTGGCAAATTACTCTTGACGAGGGTTGGGCAACTTATAGCGATGGAACGCGGGATGATTGGTCTGATGTTTACCCCGATGTTTCAGATGGCAATTATTATTGGACTTATACATTTGATACGAATGGAACTTGCATACGTAAAAGTCATGCCGATTATCAAGAAAATGAAGATATACCAGATTACTTTACCTATTCCATCTCTGGTAATACTCTCACAATGAAATGCGAAATGGATAGCGACCTCAATTTTGTAGGCACAATTAAGAAATTGACAAGTTCACATTTAGTTATATTCCGAAGTGGAGAGGATGCTTTCGAAAAATATGAAGAAACAGAAACCTACAAGCGATTAAAATAGAAATATCATCTGAGAACAAACTTGGCAATAGGCTTTGATAGCTCGTGGCCAAGTTTGTCTTTTGATGTAGAAATCTATAACCTTATGAAAAGGATATTCTTATTGTCAACGTTGGCAATTGTCATTTCATTTGTCTCTTGTTCTAAGGACGGTGATGGCAACGAAAATTTTACGGGAGTTGTAACCGTAACTCAAAAAGGAACTTTGAAATCCTTGTTGCAGAAATACGGTTTAATGGATGCTACTCAACTGACTATTGCTGGGACATTGGGGGATGCTGATTTTGAAACTCTAATCGATTTAACATTTTATAATAAATTAGAGTCTTTAGATTTGTCTGATGTCAATATATCCATTTTGCCTACTCAAGCCTTGTGGGGTGCTCGATTGACCTCGATTATTTTACCAGAGAACCTTGAGGAAATTGGATTGCATGCTCTTTCAGAAACACGTATTGAAATGATTACCATTCCACCGAGTGTTCTGACCATAGCAGAAAGAGCATTTGACCGCTGTAAACAATTAAGAACAGTTATTTTCAGCTCTAATGCTCAACTTAAAACTATTGCAGGTGAAGAAACGGCTTATAGCGGTGGCGCATTCTCTAACTGTGAGGCCCTTTCCGCAATTAGCATACCTGCAAGTGTAGAGATGATAGGAGAACGAGCATTTTTAGGCTGTACCTCATTGCGTACAATAACCTTTCAGCCTAATTCAAGATTAAAAACGATAGGGCGTTTGGCATTTATAACCTGCCCGATAACATCTATTGAAGTTCCTGCCAGCATAGAACGTCTTGAATCTACTTTTTCGGGGTGTACCTCATTAAAAAGTGTGCGGTTTCAAGCAGGTTCGCAACTTAGAACCATTGATGATTTTGCATTTCAAAGTTGTCCATTAGAGAGCCTTGATGCGTCTAATTGTTCTTATATCACGGATATTAGTTTTAACAGCCTTACTTTTTCTAAAGCCACATTGACTTTGGTTCAAATAAGAACAAGAATACCGCCGCGGTGTAATTATGCTTGGTCTGTACCTAAAAATGCAACCTTACGAGTGCCGATAGGTTGTGTTGATGCTTATAAAAATGCAGAGGGGTGGAAGAATTTTACTTACATATCTGAATAATATTTATGGAAAAGACTATTAGATTGATCGTAAAAATTAATCCTGTTACTACACCTAAGATTATTAGAGCAATTGAAGAATTAACAAGACTGGGTGTTTATAATCATGCAACAAGTACGATTGTTTATGACGATAGCAATAAAGGATTAGAGCAACAGATTATTTCAATTCTTGATGATGCAAGCATAAAATATTGATTCTATATTTTCAAGGACAGACTTGGAAAGACGGTCTATATTATACCGCTCTGTCCAAGTTTGTCCTTTCTATTTTACTTGCGTATCTCATAAATTTTTACTATATTTACATCATAATTTTTTATTTAAGGTGATGGGAAATGGAACAAACTATTTTAATTGTAGAAGATGATAATGATCTCAGAGAAAACATTTGTAGCATCTTACAAAATGAAGGATTTCAAACGTTGGAAGCAGTCAATGGTACTCAAGCTCTGAAAAAACTTATTCCTTCCATATCTTTGGTTATTCTTGACATTATGATGCCTGGTATTTCCGGTATTGAAACCTGCCAAAAAATACGTAATTTTTCTTATGTACCTATTTTATTTCTAACAGCAAGAGCATCCGAAAGCGATAAAGTACATGGTTTTTATGCTGGCGGAGATGATTATTTAACCAAACCATTTTCTTATGTCGAACTAGTTGCCAGAGTCCGAGCACTTTTACGACGAAATGAATATTACAAAAATTACAGTATTGATCATCACAGCACAAATACAACGGAAACATTACAACGACACAATGTTATACTGACTATAAATCCACCTCAGGTAACCGTCCGCGGAACTATAGTCGAACTAACCGACACAGAATTTGAATTGCTCTATCTATTTTTGAAATACCCAAAAAAAATTTTTTCCATCCAGAACTTGTATGAAAGCATCTGGAAAGAACCTTTTTTTACTTCCTGTGCAAATACAGTCATGGTACATATCCGCCGATTACGAATGAAAATTGAAGAAAAACCAGAAAAACCCGTTCTGATACAAACTGTCTGGGGAAAGGGGTATCGCTGTGGATAATTATCAGCCTACATCATCCATAAAAACGCCAAAAAATTATCATCATAAAATTGTCGGAAGGCTTTTCTGCTCTCTGTTGCTCGGAATTACTATTTTTGTTGTTGCTTTTCTATTCGGTGTAAAAATACTAAATTTCTATTTCAGAAACACAGATTACTTGTATCGAATAGAAACATCCCGCATGTATTCTTTCCAAACCTGGGTAACAGACAACAACATTTCGTCTACCGATACCCAACAGCTTCTTACATGGATGGACAAACATAATCTTTTCAATATGCTCATTCAGAAAGACAACATGTTTGTATTCAGCAACATTTCCGGATGCAATTTCTCTCATGCCGCAACAAATCAACTGTGTGATCTGTTAAATTATGCCAATCGCAACTCACACCAAATCTATTTTTCAGATGGAATGGCCTCTGTATTTATCTACGAAGGATTTGAACACAAATTTTATCTTCTTCTCCTTCTAAGTGCCGGGCTACTGGGAATTCTCGCCTCTGTACTCATTCTTTTTCCTGCTCAGAAAAAAGATATTGACCGTATCCATTCCTTAAATATCAGACTTTCTGACATTGGAAATGGTAATTTATATACAGCATTTCCTGTCACCGGCAATGATGAGATTGCATACCTTGCCTCCGGCATTGAATCCATGCGCGTTTCCTTACTGGAAAAAGAACAGCATGAAAAGGAAATGAAACAGGCACAGCAACGGCTGGTGCTTGGAATGGCACACGATTTACGTACTCCCCTAGCTACCCTTCTGACCGATCTGGAACTTTTGAAAAGACAGCCTACAGAAACAGCCAAATTAAAATATGCCGAACGTGCCCTTATAAAAATCCGCACACTCTCCGACCAGCTATTCGAATATTTCCTTGCCTCTGCAGAGGAACCAGTTCTTCTGGAACCATGTGAATCTGCCAAGTACGCTCTGGGAGACTATCTCTCTGAACTGTATCTGTATTTATCACAGGAAGGGTTTCAGGTTTACGCCGAAGAATTATTCTCACAGGAAGTCAAAGTTCGTATCCACATGGAATATATCAACCGCATTATCAATAATATTTTTTCTAATATTCAAAAATATGCAGACAGACAGGAACCCATTTTTTTCAGTACCAACCGGGCAGACGACTACCTGATCATTTCATTCCGAAATAAAATTGCTGCAGCTCCCTATTCCCCCAGCACTGGAATCGGCGTTAAAAATATTGCACTAATGATGCAGAAAATGAATGGAAAAATGAAGCAGTTCGCAGATTCAAATCACTATGAGATACAGTTATATTTTCCAATTTGCCAAGACAGTTCCCCCTCTGAATCAACCTGCTAATACTTTCCATCGAAAAAGGAGATATCTGTTGTCCGGATATCTCCTTCTTGAAT
>OHWE01000834.1_pt1 | contig 11963 bp, 9 predicted proteins | sample 1579661 | NCBI WGS metagenome assembly OHWE01 (sample SAMEA3882552, study PRJEB24775) | human gut metagenome | biome: human-associated habitat; feature: intestine environment; material: feces | place: Netherlands | collected 2009/2010 | reverse complement strand
GGTTGCCCCTTCTTCTCCACGGATACCGCCGCCGTGCTCCGTGCCGCCGAGATCGGCGCCGACGTGATCCTGCTGGCCAAGAACATCGACGGCGTCTACTCCGCCGACCCCAGAAAGGTGCCCGACGCGGTGAAGTACGAATCCATCACCTACTCCGACGTGCTGGCCCAGCGGCTCCAGGTCATGGACTCCACCGCCACCTCCCTGTCCATGGACAACAAGATTCCCGTGCTGCTGTTTGCCCTGAAGGACCCGCGGAACATCATCCGGGCCCTGTGCGGTGAGAACGTGGGCACCATCGTCAAGGAATGAGAGCACGCATGCGCGACAGCGCCTCCCCATACACTCAACTGTGAAAGGAAGGACCTATTTATGCTGAAGGAAGATTACAAGATTTATGAGGGCAAGATGAAGAAGAGCATCGACTCCGTGGCCGCGGACTTTGCCTCCGTGCGGGCGGGCCGGGCCAATGCCTCCGTGCTGGACCGGATCATGGTGGACTACTACGGCAGCCCCACCCCCATCCAGCAGATTGCGGCCATCTCTTCCCCCGACGCCCGGACACTGCTGATTTCCCCCTGGGACAAGACGGCGGTGAAGAGCATTGAAAAGGCCATCCAGAACTCCGATCTGGGTATCAACCCCCAGAACGACGGCGCCAGCATCCGGCTGAGTTTCCCCCAGCTGACGGAGGAGCGCCGCAAGGAACTGGTGAAGCAGATTCACAAGTACGCGGAGAACGGCAAGGTGGCCATCCGCAACATCCGCCGGGACGCCATGGAGGCGTTCAAGAAGAAGGAGAAAGCCTCCGAGATCACGGAGGACGATCTGAAGCAGGCGGAGAAGGATCTCCAGAAGCTGACGGACGACAGCTGCAAGGAGCTGGATGCGCTGCTGGCCAAAAAGGAAAAGGAACTGATGGCGGTGTAAAAGCCGCCGGGGCCTCCGGCGGGAGCACGGCTGCCCGCCGGGGGCATTGCACATTTTGTAAGGTGCTGTCACCCTTTCAGGGCCTGTGAGGTGACCTGCGGTCACTCGGGGCCGCCGCCCGGCGGCCGGGGGGATTCTGCTCCCGCCGGAGCCGCTTCCACGGGGGGCCGGTAAAAGAGAAAAAACGCTTCAGAACCGTTCCGGTGCAGCGGCTCTCCGCGCTGACAGGCGCCGGTGTATCAGTGCAAGCGCCGATTTGGGCTGCTTTTGGGCACACCATGGCTTTCTGCGATTCCCCGACTGCCGTCCTGTGGCGGATGGTGCAGATCTCATCGGGGTGGTCGTCGTATTGGCGTCCTCCTCTGTTCACTGCTGTTGGACCGGCAGCTGCGGAAGTGGAATCTGGGGGTTATTGACTGAAGGAGAGGGGACTATGAAACTGGAACAGAAATGGTATTCGGCAGCCAGGGGAACACTGTTTGCAGCGGTTTTGCTTTTGTGTCTGGCGGGCGGGATCCGGGGCGGACTGGGGTTGGTATTCCTGGCCATGGGAGTTGCTGCGGCAATCGCCTTTAGGGGGATTGAACTGCGCCATCTCCGCTGTCCCAACTGTGGGCGCTTCATCCTGCCCTGGTTTTCTATGGAGGAGACCCAATACTGCAGCGCCTGCGGCTTCCACTTTCCTTGGAAGTTCGACCGCTGGTGGGAAAAGGGGAACTAAGCAGCCGACACATTTCTCCCGATACAAAAAGGAGGAGGTACAAATGTCGTTTGAAGCAGAAGTGATTCCCCTGTTCATCGGAGGTGTGATCGCGGTCAGCGCGATAGAGTTTTTCCTGGGCTGGCGGAGTCTGCGGCATCGGAAGGATCTCCGGGGGCTGTTTGCCGGGCACGTGGTTGCCATGCTGCTGGGATTTTTCTTCTTGATTCGCAGTCTGTTTGCCAACTGGCTGGGGCTCTCTCTGGGTATTGCCTCCATTTCCAACTCTGTGAATATAGGCCTTTTCGGCCTCTGCTGGGCTGTCAGCGCCCTCTGCGTGGCAGTGATGCTCTCCCGCTTGGCTGTACCAAGACATTAATCATCCCGGTGTGCGGTTCTGGCTATCCAGTAAATACCTGCGTTTCTTGCCACAACGCTCGGCCAGTGCGCAGCAGCTGCGCGGTTTTTGGCGGCTCTGCCGCCTTACAGACGCGGCGTACCGCTTGCGGGTAAAGCGGAACGGGCGGAAAGAGCAGTTGGTCAAATGCGGTTTTGCACCCCCGATTTTCATCGGTCTCCCGTAAATACACAGGCATCGTCTCACACCGGCCCCGCCGTATTTTGCACAGTGGGGAGAGGAGGGGCGCAGTTTTACCGCAGGCGGAAACTGTGTTTAGCGGACTTTGCGATGACGACAATGGGGGAGAGAATGGGCCAGCCATCATCATGGCTGCATTTCCCGTCCAATGGGACAGATCCCCCCAACAATCCATTTTGAAATGAGAGAATTTATCATGCCAGAGAGTATCAACGGTGCGGTGGACCAGCCCTTGGTCCCGCCCCGCCACATTGCGATCATCATGGACGGCAACGGTCGCTGGGCCACGAAGCGGGGCCTGCCCCGCACCGCTGGCCACAAGGCAGGAGCGGAGACGTTCCGCCGCATCGCTACCTACTGCAAGAACATCGGCGTAAAGTACCTGACGGTGTACGCCTTTTCCACGGAAAACTGGAAGCGGTCAGAGATGGAGGTCTCTGCCATCATGGCCCTGCTGAAGCGGTATCTGCTGGAGGCAGTGGACACCATGGAGAAGGACCACATCCGGCTCCACTTCTTCGGGGACATGACCCCTATTGCCCCGGATCTGCGGGCCCTGGCCCGGGAGACGGACGAGATCACGGAGCACCTGTCCAAGGACGATTTCCAGGCCAATGTGTGCCTGAATTACGGCGGGCGAGACGAGATTCTGCGAGCAGCCCGGCGTTTTGCCACCGACTGCGCCGCCGGGAAGAAGCGGCCGGAGGAGTTGGATGATGCCCTGTTCTCCAGCTATCTGGACTCTGCGGGGATCCCGGACCCGGAGCTCATCATCCGGCCCAGCGGAGAGCAGCGGTTGAGCAACTTCCTGCTGTGGCAGTGTGCCTATTCGGAGTTCTATTACACGGATACCCTGTGGCCGGACTTCGACGAAGCGGAGCTGGACCGGGCCATTGCAGCCTACCAACAGAGAGACCGCCGGTTCGGCGGCGTAAAGAAATAAACCTTTACAGAAAATGAGAAAAGGGCTGATCCTATGTTCAAGCGTGTGATGGTGGCCGTAGTGGGCCTGCCGCTCCTGATACTGATCCTGGGCTGGGCCCCGTCCTGGGCCACCATGCTATTGCTGGCGGCCATGTGCGCCATCGGCGCCTGGGAGCTGATGCGCGCGGCGGCGGGAGAGAGGGGCAAGCCCCTGACCCCCCTGACAGTGATCGCCGCGGCGGCGGTGCCGGTGTGCGTGTACGGGGAAATGTCCATTGAGAACACGGAGCTGACTGCCCTGCCGGTGCTACCCTTCGCTGCCCTGTTGGGCGCGGTGTTCATCTTTGCGATCTTTGCCCTGGCTATCCACCGGTATGACGAGGAGCAGGGCATCCCCTTTGCCGCTGTCACCTGCGCTATCTTCGCCGGGCTGGCGTTCCCCTTGATGTTCTCCTGTCTGCTGCGGCTTCGGATGATGCCCGCCATCGGGATGCTGCAGGTGTTTCTGCCCTTGGCCATCTCCTTTGGCAGCGACACCTTCGCGCTCTTTGCCGGAATGCTGTGCGGCAAGCACAAGCTGGCCCCCAAGGTCAGCCCCAAAAAGACTGTGGAGGGAGCCATAGGCGGCCTGCTGGGTGGTGTCATCGGCATGACGGTTTTTAAGCTAGTCGCGGACAGCATGGCACACACCCTGACTGTTTATCCGCCAATCGAGATGGCAGCTGGTCCGCAGATCTCCTGGGGGGCAGTCTTTGCACTGGGTATTATCGGCAGCACCATCAGCCAGATCGGCGACCTGAGTTTCTCCGTCATCAAGCGGGAGTTCGGCGTCAAGGATTATGGCAACCTGCTGCCGGGCCATGGCGGCATCCTGGACCGGTTTGACTCTGTTACCTTCGTGGCGCCCTTCGTGTGGCTGGCCTTACAGCTGCTCTGAACGGGTGATTTGGGAAGATTTAGGATTGTTTTCAGCTGTTTAGAATAGGATAATGCTATGAGCAAGACGATTTCAATTTTAGGTGCCACCGGTTCTATCGGCCGCCAGACATTGGACGTGGCGGAGCAGCTGGGACTGCGTGTGGCCGCCCTTACCGCCCACATGGATGTGGAGCGGCTGGAGGCGCAGGTCCGAAAATTCCGGCCCCGGCTGGCGGTCCTCACCGATGAGGCGGCGGCCCGTGACCTGGCGGTACGCCTGGCCGACATGGACACCAAGGTTTTGGGAGGCCCGGAGGCCCTGCTGGAGGCCGCTGTCTGCCCGGAGGCGGATACGGTCGTCACCGCCGTGGTGGGTATGGTGGGACTGCGTCCCACCCTGGCCGCCATCCGGGAGAGAAAGCGCATCGCCCTGGCCAACAAGGAGACGTTGGTCTGCGCCGGACAGCTGGTGATGGATGCGGCGGATACGCACGGCGCCGAGATCGTGCCTGTGGACTCGGAGCACTCGGCCATCTTCCAGTGCCTTCAGGGCTGCGCCGACCGCCGGGAGATCCGGCGGCTGATCCTGACCTGTTCCGGCGGGCCTTTTTACGGCATGACCTATGAAGAAGTGGGCAAAATGACCAAAGCGGATGCCCTCCGCCACCCCAACTGGACCATGGGACCCAAGATCACCGTAGACTGCGCCACGCTGATGAACAAGGGGCTGGAGGTCATCGAGGCCATGCGCCTCTACCGTCTGCCGCTGGACCAGGTGTCGGTGGTGATCCACCGGCAGAGCATCGTCCACTCCCTGGTGGAGTACCGGGACGGGGCGGTCCTGGCCCAGCTGGGCACACCGGATATGCGCTTGCCCATTCGATATGCCATGACATACCCCGGACGGGTGGAAAGTCCGGCGGAGCCGCTGGACCTGCTGTCCTGCCCGCCCCTGACCTTCGCCCAGCCGGACCGGGATGCATTTCCATGTCTGCAGCTGGCAGAGGCGGCGGCGGCTCAGGGCGGCACCGCCTGCGCTGTTTTGAACGGCGCCAATGAGGAGGCGGTGGGCCTGTTCCTGGCGGGCAGGATCGGCTTCCACGACATTCCCCGCCTGGTGGCGGAGGCCCGGGCAGCTGTGCCGGCGGAGCAGGAACCGGCGCTGGAGGACATTCTGGCGGCGGACCAGGCGGCGCGGCAGGCGGTGCTGGACCGGGCCTGAAGCAAGTTTTTTGACGGGAGTTTTTGCATGACCATTGTGTATATCCTGGCGGCCATTCTGATTTTCGGCGTACTGATCGCCGTCCACGAGCTGGGCCACTTCCTGGCCGCCAAGCTCTGCGGCGTGCGGGTCAACGAGTTTTCCATCGGCATGGGGCCTCTGATCTGGCACAAGGAGACGGAGGAGACCCAGTATTCCCTCCGGTTGCTGCCCATCGGCGGCTTCTGCGCTATGGAGGGGGAGGATGAGGACTCTGGCGACGAGCGGTCTCTGGGCCGTCAGGGCTTCTGGAAAAAGGTGGTGATTTTTGCCGCCGGCTCCTTTATGAATTTCCTGGCGGGGTTCCTCATCATTCTGGCGGTGTATAGCGGTGCCCAGGGATTTCTGATCCCGGCGGCCGCCGGGACCGCGCCGGAGTTTGAGGAGCGGAACGGCCAGACTATCCAGGCCGGAGATATTTTTTATTCCGTCAATGGGGAGCGGGTGTACCTGTACAGTGACGTGTCCCTGCTGATGAGCCTGCACCAGGGCCAGCCCATGGATTTGGTGGTCCTGCGGGACGGCGAGAAGGTGGAGCTGAACGACGTCACATGGGGCACCTACACCGGCACGGAGGGGGAGACCTATCAGGGCTACGGCGTCTATATCGCAAGAGACCAGATTGAGGAGGCCAATCTCTGGACGATCCTGAAGACCAGCTGGCTGAACACCATCGACTTTGTGCGGATCGTGCGGCTGAGCCTGCAGATGCTGGTGACCGGTCAGGCGGGCATGGACGATCTCAGCGGCCCGGTGGGCATCGTCTCCACTATCACCCAGGTGGGCACCGCGTCAGAGACCATTGCCGCCGCGGTGGAGAACATCCTCTACTTCGGCGCCATGCTGGCGGTGAACCTGGCAGTGATGAACATGCTGCCCATCCCGGCTCTGGACGGCGGCAAGATCTTCTTCCTCATCATTGATGAGATCGCCATGAAGCTGTTCCGAAAGAAGATCCCGGAGAAGTATGAGATGGCGGTGAACACCGTGGGCTTTGTGGCCCTGATGGGCTTCATGCTGGTGGTGACATTCAATGATGTGTTCAAACTGTTCGGATAGGAGCGAGTCATGACGGACTTTACCCTGCGGCCCTGGCGGGAGGCAGATGCTGCCTCCATCGCCCGGTACGCGGACAATGCAAAGATCGCCGCCAACCTGCGGGACGTGTTTCCCTGCCCCTATGCCCCACAGGATGCGGCCACGTTTGTGGAGAGCTGCATCCGGCAGGAGGGCCGGGGTCAGATGTGCCGGGCCATTGAGGTGGACGGCGAAGCTGCGGGCAGCATCGGCCTGTTCCTGGGCAGCGATGTATACCGGAGGAGCGCAGAGCTGGGCTACTGGCTGGGAGAGCCCTTCTGGGGCCGCGGGATCATGACCGCCGCTGTGGAAACCATGTGCCGGGAGGGCTTTGCAGCCTGGGACATCGTCCGCATCCACGCTGAGGCATTTGCCAGGAATGCGGCCTCCCGCCGGGTACTGGAGAAGGCGGGGTTCGCCCTGGAGGGCACTCTGCGGCGGAGCGTGTACAAAAACGGGGAGATGCTGGATTCCTGCATTTACGCCCTGGTGAGGGAGGAAGCGCCATGACAAAGCGTTTGATGGTGGGGGATGTGGCCGTGGGCGGCGGTGCCCCAGTGTCCATCCAGTCCATGTGCAATACGAAGACCGATGACGTCCGCGCCACTGTGGAGCAGATCCACGCGCTGGAGGCCGCCGGATGCGAGATCATCCGCATTGCCATTCCGGATCAGGCCGCGGCAGAGGCGGTGGACCGGATCAAGGAACAGATTTCTATCCCCCTGATCGCGGATATCCACTTCAACTACAAGTATGCCTTGGCGTGCGCAGAGCGGGGCATCGACGCCATCCGCATCAATCCCGGCAACATTGGCGGGGAGGAGAAGGTGAAGGCGGTGGCGGACATCTGCCGCCAAAAATCCATCCCCATCCGCATTGGGGTCAACGGCGGATCTCTGGAAAAGGACCTGCGGGCCAAATACGGCGGCGTCACGGCAGAGGCATTGGTGGAGAGCGCCATGGGCCACGTGGCCCTTTTGAACAAGTTCGATTTTGATGACATCTGCATCTCCGTCAAGTGTTCCGATGTGCCCCTGACCATGGCGGCCTACCGGCTGCTCAGCGAGCGGACAGACTACCCTTTGCATCTGGGCGTGACAGAGGCGGGCACCCCTTCCATGGGGCTTGTGAAATCCGCCATGGGAATTGGGGGCCTGCTGTGCCTGGGGATCGGAGATACCATCCGGGTGACGCTGACCGCCGACCCGATCGAGGAGATTTTCGCTGCCAAGAAGATTCTGAAGGCCACCGGACTCCGTAAGGAGGGCGTGAATCTGATCGCCTGCCCCACCTGTGGTCGCACCCGCATCGACCTGATCCCCATGGCGGAAGAGGTGGAGCGGCGCCTCATGAACTGCACGAAGAACATCACCGTAGCGGTGATGGGCTGTGCCGTCAACGGCCCCGGCGAGGCAGCGGCGGCAGATATCGGCATCGCTGGCGGCAAGGGTGAGGGACTGATTTTCCGCAAAGGAGAAATCCTTTACAAAGTACCGCAGGAGCAGCTGGTGGACAAGCTGATGGAGGAAATTGAAAAACTCCCATGAGGAATGAGAAGTTAGGAATTCGGAATTGTTGTGTTCCGCCTCCGGTGGGACGATGCTCATACGTCCGGCGTTGCCGGACGCCGGAATTCCTCATTCCTAATTTCTGATTTCTCAGCATTTGATTCCTGTTTAACAAGGTGGCGTCTATGTCAAGAGATATACCCTTTTTTGAAATGTTTACTGAGCTGCAGCTCTCCGGAGAGCTGCGGCTTCGTTTGGCCGGCGCAGTGGTGAACGGCGCTTGCATCGACCAGGCCGGCATGTCGCTGGCGCTGCGCCTCACCACCAGGGCGGAGCTGGGAGATGCGGAGCTGGAGGAGCTGAAGCATCTGCTGATGGGCGTATACGGCTTCCGACAGGTGACGACGGAAGTCACCTGCAAGGCTCCTTCTTCCCAGGCCGCAGCCGCAGGGAGCTGCCCGGCTGCTTCGGTCCCGGCGGCCCCCTCCGGCAGTAAGGGCGAGAAGCAGGCCGCAGGCAAGGTCCTGATGGGCAAGCCCATTCGCATCCAGCCGGTGCCCATGAAGAGCCTGGACCTGAAGATGGGGAATGCCACCGTGGCGGGGAAGGTGTTCGCCTTCGAGTGCCGGGAGACCCGGCGGCCCGGTATGTGGCGGCTGAGCTTCGACATGACGGACTATACCAACTCCGTCACCGTTCAGAAGAACCTGACGGAGAAGGAGGCTCAGGGACTGGAGAGCGCCATCAAGCCTGGCATGTGGCTGTGCGTCCAGGGCAAGATGGAGCCCACCTGGGACGGGAAGGACATCCAGCTGAACCCCTACCACATCCAGCTGGCGGAGCACACTGAGCGGCAGGATACCGCCCCGGAGAAGCGTGTGGAGCTGCACCTCCACACGAAGATGAGCAATATGGATGCCCTGACGGACACGAAAGAGGTGGTCCAACAGGCCATCCGGTGGGGACATCCCGCCATCGCCATCACGGACCACGGCGTGGCCCAGTCCTTCCCGGACGCTTGGCACGCCGCTGGGGACAAGATCAAGATCCTCTATGGCGTGGAGGGCTACTTTGTCAACAACATCGATGACCGGGTGGTGGTCCACGGCACTCAGGACTGCTCCCTGGACGGGGAGTTCGTGTGCTTCGACATCGAGACCACGGGCCTCAAGGTGGACCGGGAGGCCATTACGGAGATCGGCGCCGTGGTGCTGAAAAACGGTGAGATTACGGATCGGTTCCAGACCTTCGTCAACCCCAACCGGCGGCTGACGCCGGAGATCATCGGCCTTACGGGAATCACCGATGATATGCTGAAGGACGCCCCTCAACTGAAGGAGGCCCTGGCGGAATTTTTGAAGTTCGTGGACGGCCGCCCCCTGGCGGCCCACAACGCAGAGTTTGACATCGGCTTCATCCGGGCGGGCTGCCGGAAGGTGGGGCTGGACTTCCAGCCCACCTATGTGGACTCCCTGATCCTGGCACAGAACCTGCTGCCGGATCTGGGAAAGTACAAGCTGGACATCGTGGCGGACCGGCTGGAGCTGCCCAACTTCAACCACCACCGGGCCAGCGACGACGCCGCCACCGTGGGCTATATGCTGATCCCCTTCTGGAAGATGCTCCACGAGCGGGGCATCCACACCCTCCAGGCGGTAAACCGCGAGATGGAGAAGCTGCGGCCCCTGGGCAGCAAGACCAACCGCTTCCCCAAGCACATCATTCTGATCGCCCGGAACAAGGTGGGGCTGAAAAACCTGTACCAGATGATCTCCGCCTCCAATCTGAAGTATTTCAAGCGGGTGCCCACCATCCCCAAGAGTCTGCTGCTGGAGCACCGGGAGGGCATCATTGTGGGCTCCGCCTGTGAGGCGGGCGAGCTGTTCCGGGCCGTGGCGGACCACAAGGACTGGGAAGAGCTGAAACGCATCGCCTCTTTCTACGACTATCTGGAGATCCAGCCCCTGTGCAACAACGCCTTCATGTTGCGAAACGGCGACGTCCAGTCGGAGGAGGAGCTGCGGGAGTTCAACCGCACCATCGTCCGGCTGGGAGAGGAGTTGGGCAAGCCTGTCTGCGCCACCGGCGACGTCCACTTCCTGGACCCGGAGGACGAGATCTACCGCCACGTCCTGCTGGCCTCCAAGGGCTTTGAAGATGCCGACTCGTCTCTGCCCATCTACTTCAAGACCACCGATGAGATGCTGGAGGAGTTCGCTTACCTGGGGAAGGAGAAGGCCTATGAGGTGGTGGTGACCAATACCCAGGCCATCGCCGACCAGGTGGAGACTTTCCCCTTGCTGCCGGAGGAGCTGTTCCCGCCCCGGCTGGAGAACTCCGAGGAGGAGCTGAATTCCCTGGTGTGGAACAAGGTCCATGAGCTGTACGGCGAGGACCCGCCCAAGCTGATTGTGGACCGGCTGAACGTGGAGCTGGGCGGCATTCTGGGCAAGTACGACGTGGTGTACATGTCCGCCCAGAAGCTGGTGCAGCGGTCCCTGGAAAACGGCTACCTGGTGGGCTCCCGAGGCTCCGTAGGCTCGTCCCTGGTGGCCTATATGTCCGGGATCACAGAGGTGAACAGCCTTCCGCCCCACTACCGCTGCCCGAATTGCAAGCATGCGGAGTTCATTCAGGACGGCTCCTACGGCTGCGGCGCGGACATGCCGGACAAGATCTGCCCGGTGTGCGGCACAGAATACATCAAAGACGGCTTCGACATCCCCTTTGAAACCTTCCTGGGCTTCGGCGGCGGCAAGGTGCCGGATATCGACCTGAACTTCTCCGGTGAGTATCAGGCCCGGGCCCACCGCCACGCCATCGAGATGTTCGGAGAGACCCAGGTGTTCCGGGCCGGTACCATCGGTACACTGGCGGAGAAGACCGCTTACGGCTTCGTGAAAAAATACCTGGAGGAGAACGGCATGACTGTGGGCCGGGCAGAGGAGAATCGCCTGACCCTGGGCTGCGTGGGCACCCGCCGGACCACCGGTCAGCACCCCGGCGGCCTGGTGGTCGTTCCCGACGATATGGACATGGAGGACTTCTGCCCGGTCCAGCACCCGGCGGACGCCGACGACTCCGACACCATCACCACTCATTTTGAATACCACTCCATGGAGTCCAATCTGTTGAAGCTGGATATGCTGGGCCACGACGATCCGTCTATGATCCGTATGCTTCAGGACCTGACAGGGAGAGATCCTCTGACGATTCCCTTAGACGGACAGGATGTCATGAGTCTGTTCCAGAATACGGATGCGCTGGGCATTACTCCGGAGCAGATCGGCGGAACAAAGCTGGGGGCATTGGGTATCCCGGAGTTTGGTACCGATTTCGCCATGCAGATGGTTATCGATGCCAAGCCGCAGGAGTTCTCGGATCTGATCCGTATCTCCGGTCTGTCCCACGGTACGGACGTATGGCTCGGCAATGCGCAGACACTCATCGAGCAGGGACTGGCAACGATTTCCACCGCGATCTGTACCCGTGACGATATCATGATCTACCTGATCCAGAAGGGACTTGACAGTGAGCAGTCCTTCACGATCATGGAGTCGGTGCGTAAGGGAAAAGGCTTAAAGGAAGAGTGGAAGACGGAGATGCGTGCGCATGATGTGCCGGAGTGGTACATAGATTCGTGTCTGAAGATCAAGTACATGTTCCCGAAGGCACATGCGGCGGCATACGTTATGATGGCATGGCGTATTGCATATTGTAAGATCCATTATCCGTTAGCCTATTACGGAGCGTTTTTCAGTATTCGTGCCAAGGCATTTTCTTATGAAATTATGTGTCAGGGCAAGGAAAAACTGCAATACTATATTGATGATTATACAAGACGGTCTGATTGTACCGAAAGTTATGGGAAAAATCACAGGATTGAATCCTGCTATCATTTTATTATCCCTCTCCGTCTGGGGGGCATTAATGGGAATTGTAGGTATGATTATCGCTTTGCCTTGTACCAGCTTGATGCTTTCTTACTATCAAAGATACATACGAATAAAAGAAAAAGAATTTTCCGGAGGGATAGAACACACTGAT
>OHWE01000831.1_pt1 | contig 11987 bp, 7 predicted proteins | sample 1579661 | NCBI WGS metagenome assembly OHWE01 (sample SAMEA3882552, study PRJEB24775) | human gut metagenome | biome: human-associated habitat; feature: intestine environment; material: feces | place: Netherlands | collected 2009/2010 | reverse complement strand
GATGATCACAATGGTGATCATCAGCGTCAGTTCTTTGTTTTCGCTCATGATCGGTTCCAGCAGCGGCAGTGTTTCCAAGCCTTCCACTGCCGAGCTGATCGAGACGGCCGGCGTAAGCACGGAATCGGCGAGGAACGCGGCGCCGCCCAGCATGGCGGGGATGATGAGCCACTTGCCACAACGCTTGACCAGGCTGTACAGGGCAAAGATGCCGCCCTCGCCGTGGTTGTCGGCACGCAGCGAGATCAGCACGTACTTGACGGTGGTCAGCAGCGTGACCGTCCACACGACAAGGGAGAGCGCGCCGAGCACGAACTCCTCCGTCACGCTTCCGATGCCGCCGTTGCCGGCAACGAGCGCCTTGGTTACATACATAGGGCTGGTGCCGATATCGCCGTACACCACGCCCAGCGTGACGAGCATCGCCGAGATGCTCACAGGAATCGCAGCGTGCGAAGCTGTCTCCTTGGCCTTTTGATTCATAAGCCGGTTTCCTCCCAACTTTAATGTTCGAAGGGATTATAGGTAATCGGCCTGCACTTGCACGGCACCGTTTTCCCAGCTAGATAAACATTTATGCGGCCTTTAGGCCACCGCGGCGATATGAAATGTGACAAAGGGACTGCTCCCTTGTCACATCCGTCATTTTCCGAGCCAGTTTTTGAACCACCACTCCATGGAGCGGCTCATCTCGGCCATAAAGGGACTCGTGTGCTTACGGGTGTAAATATCGACGACGCGCTCGCCCACCTCGCGGGCGTGCGGGCGAAACATCGCGTCCATCTCGGCCACCTGCGCGTCCATCGTCGCGGCGTCGGCGCGGCGGTAGTGCTCCTCGTGCACCAGGTTCACCACGGGATGCGCAATGGCCGGACGCTCCTTACGGGGCGTGCCGATGATGAGCATCGACAGCGGCATGGTATAGGCAGGCAAGTCCAGCAGCGCGGCGACTTCCTCGGCGTTCTCGACGATATCGCCGATGTAGCAGCTCCCCAGCCCCAGGGCCTCGGCGGCAACCACGGCGTTTTGCGCGGCGATCACGGCATCCTGCGCCGCGATGGCAAAGTCGCCCAAACCCGGCGCGCGGCGGGGCGCCTTACCCGTGCGCTCGACAAACTCGGGCTCAAAGCAGCCCACGTGCTCAAACAGATCGATCCACTTGGCATAATCGACCACAAATATTAGTGCCCAGGGCGCCTTGGCGATCATGGGCTGGTGGTCGCACAGGTCGGCCAGACGATCCAGCGTAGCCTGCTCGCGAATGCTCACGATGGAATACATCATCATGGCGCCCGCCGACGGCGCGCGACTCGCCGCATGCAAAATCGCCGCCCGCTGCTCGTCGGTCACCGCTACGGGACGGTCGCTGTCATCGCGCGCAAAAGCGCGCGTGGACGAACGGTGCTCCAAAATGTCCAGTACCGCGTTGCCCGTAGTCTCGACCGGATAGCCGTACATATCCACGCCCGCAGCTCCGCCGCCGCCCATGTCCGCCTTGAAAACCTGCTCGCTCATCGCCCTACCCTCGCCATTTCTTTAAGAAGCCTTTACGTTTCCGTGTAATTCCCGTCCATTATCGCGCAGGTCGCCACTACATTGCGCCACACCGCCACACGTGCGCGTTAATATGGCTGGTTGTTGTGCGCAGACACCAATTGCAGCGCATATCTTGGTAACAATCGGGTAAACCCCCGCTTTCGTACGTTTTAGTTTGTGAGGAGTCTCAGCATGTTCGCTGCCGCCATCTCGCTCGTCGGTCTTGCGGCGACCGTCTACCTTGTCTTGCGCGAGGCCAAGGCCATTCGCGCTCAGTCGGGCACCGTTGCCAAAAGCGCTCTTGGGTGGAGCGTCGTCTTCGGCCTGTTCCAGCTCTTTTTGACCGTCTGGGGCGCTATTGGTCTCGTCGCCCAAAACGAGCCGCTCGCCTTTGTGATGCTCGCCATCATCCTGGTCGTCGACTTTGCTCTGTACTATCCGTTCTTCCGTGCCTATGACGCCCAGAAGTGCGCCGAGGAGGCCGAGATCTCCCAGGAGGAGCTCGCCGCCAAGAACGCCGAGAAGGCCGCCAAGCTCAACGATGCCTTCCAGGGCAAGGCCGATGCCAAGAGCGTTGCCGCCGGCGCTGCTGCCGAGGCCGTGAAGGCCGATGCCCCCGCCGCTTCTGCAGCATCCGCTGCCGAGGCAACGACCGCCAGCGACCTTAACGGCAAGCGCGTACTCGTGCTCTGCCAGGGTGGCGGTACCTCGGGCCTGCTCGCCAACGCGCTGGCCAAGGCTGCCAAGGAGCGCGGCATCAATCTTGAAACCGCTGCCGAGGCATATGGCAACCACGTGGACATGCTCCCCGACTTTGACCTGGTCGTCCTGGCCCCGCAGGCTGCCAGCTACCTGGCCGACCTGCAAAAGGACTGCGAGCGCGTGGGCAACAAGTGCGTCGCCTGCCGCGGAAAGCAGTACATCGAGCTCTCCCAGAACGGCGACAAGTCTCTCGCCTTCGTGAGTGAACAGCTTTCGAAGTAAGTAACGCCCAGGGCCAGCCGACCATCCACAGCCGGCTGGCCCTTCGATCTAGACGATTGGATCATTATGTCCGTTAATCCTGCTGGCGTAACCAACCCGCCTGCGCAGTTTCCCGAGGACTTTGTCTTTGGCGGCGCCACCGCTGCCTACCAGGTAGAGGGCGAGACCCGCACTCACGGTAAGGGCAAGGTTGCCTGGGACGACTTCCTGGAGGCCCAGGGCCGCTTCTCCCCCGATCCCGCTTCGGACTTCTACAACCAGTACCCCGTCGATTTGGAGCTGTGCGAGGAGTTTGGCATCAACGGCATTCGCCTCTCTATCGCCTGGAGCCGCATCTTCCCCAACGGTACCGGCGAAATCAACCCCGAAGGTGTCCAGTTCTATCACGATCTCTTCGCCGAGTGCCATAAGCACCACGTTGAGCCGTTTGTCACGCTGCATCACTTTGACACGCCGCTGCCCCTCTTTGAGAAGGGCGACTTCCTCAACCGCGAGACCATCGACGCCTTTGTGGACTTTGCCACCTTCTGCTTTAAGGAGTACGCCGACCAGGTGACCTACTGGTTCACCTTTAACGAGATCTGGGCCGACGCCTCCAACACCTACATCGAGGGCACCTTCCCCGGTGGCGTCAAGGCGCATCTGGCCGAAGCCTTCCAGTGCGAGCACAACATGATGCTCGCCCACGCCAAGGCAGTACTGGCCTTCCACAACGGTGGTTTTAAGGGCAAGATCGGCGTCATTCAGTCGTTGGAGTTTAAGTATCCGCTCAACGAGAACGACCCCGCCGACATCAAGGCCGCCAACAACGAGCACGTGCTGCAAAACCAGTTCTTGCTCGACGCCACCTTCCGCGGCGACTATGCGCCCGACACCCTCGAGTGCGCCAACCGCCTGGCTGCCGTCTCGGGCGGCACCATCGAGATCCTAGACGAGGATCTGGAAATCATGCGCGAGGCCGCGCTCTACAACGACTACCTGGGCGTTAACAACTACCAGTGCCGCTTCTTGAAGGCTTACGACGGCGAGAACGACCTGCACCACAACGGTACGGGCGAGAAGGGCACTGGCCGCTGGCGCGTTAAGGGTATTGGCGAGCATGTGAACAAGCCTGGCATCCCCACCACCGACTGGGACTGGATCATCTATCCCGAGGGCCTGTTCGATCTGCTCGTCTACATTAAGCAGCGCTACCCCAACTACAAGCAGATTTTCATCACCGAGAACGGCATGGGCTACAAGGATCCCTACAAGGACGGTTTTGTGGACGACCAGCCGCGCATCGACTATATCGAGCAGCACCTGCGCTGGTTGCTCAAGGCCATGGAGGTGGGCGTCAACGTGGGCGGCTACTTCCTGTGGAGCCTGCAGGATCAGTTCTCCTGGACCAATGGCTACAACAAGCGTTACGGCTTCTTCTACGTTGACTTTGAAACCCAGAAGCGCACGCCCAAGGCGAGCGCATACTGGTATAAGCACGTGGCGCAGACCCGTCGTCTGGACTAGCGGCTTGCGACGAGCGGTTGGCGGAATTGCACCGCCCACATAACCTGTCCCCATTTCTCAGCCGGGGGCGGCACGTCACACGGCGCGCCGCCCCCGACCTTTTTGTTCAGGTCGGAAGCCGTTCGTCTCAATCTGTAACATCTAGCTGAGTTTTTTTGGTCCTAGCTGTTACAGATTGAGACGAACAGGATTGCTCTTTCCGAAGAATCTAAATCTGTAACACGTAGCCCGCTTTTGACCGTCTACCTGTTACAAATCGAGACAAACGGAGTAGGACCTAACCCCGTATGTCCCTAACAGTCGAGCGTTCGACCAGCGTGCTCGGCACATGAATCGCCTCGATAGACGAGCTCTCTCCAATCGCCGCCTCAAACGCAAGCTTACCGACACCGCGCAAATCAAATCGCAGCGTCGTCAGCCGATTGTGAGGAACAAGTCCCTCGAGTGCGTCGTCGATACCAACCACGCTCACGTCGTCGGGCACGGACAGGCCCGCGTTCTCGAGCGCGGCGATAACGCCCAGCGCCATCTGGTCATTTGCCGCAAGCACGGCAGTCGGCGCCTGCGACCCGCCGGCAAGCACCTCGGCCGCAATCCGCTCGCCCATGGCGTACCCACTGTCCGCACTCCAATCGCCACGCAGCATCGGAGCGGCATCGACATGAGCACGACCCAGCGTATCGCGCCAACCGGCCTCACGAAAACGCGAGGAAATCGAGTTTTCCGGACCCGCCACAAACCGCATATTCGAGTGACCATGTTCCAGCAGATAATTGGTCAACAGCTCGCACGAACCATACTGGTCGGAGTCGATCGTCGTGCAGCGCGGATGCGCATACATGGACAGGATGACCGTTCGCACTCCCGGCTGGGGAACAAACTCCTCAAAATCGGGAGCCATGCGGTTCATGTTGAGAATCATGCCGTCGACGGGTCGCTCGACCATGCGGCGCGAGGCATCGGCAAGTGCATAGGGCTTGTCGCCGCCCATCTCGATCATAGTGACGGCAAAATCGTGCTCGCGCGCCGCTTGCATGATACCCTCGAGCGTCGCCAGGTTACCGACACGTGTGATGTTGTACATGCACAGGCCAATAGAACGATACGACCCGCCGCGCAACGCCGCTCCAGCAAAATTGGGACGAAAGCCCAGCTCTTCCATGGCGGCCAGCACACGCTTGCGCGTCTTTTCCGTCACGTTGGGCATACCGTTGACCACGCGAGACACAGTCTGGCGGCTCACGCCAGCGAGCGCCGCAACCTCTGCCGCGCTCGCCGAACGACCATTCCTTGTCTGCTGATCCATGCCTTCCACGCTAACCTGCTTCCCAACTATTCCCCGCGCCCATGGCGCATCGTACATACATTGATAACGTGCTCATGATACCCGAGCCATATACCACAACATGAAAACTTCTGTCAATCAAAACCGCTTACCGAACAAATACAACCGTTCGCAGCTGTTTGAAGTTGTTTTGTTTCTATACATCCCAGCCGGATGTTAACGTGCTCATTGTCAAATGTTCACGTGCTCATTTTGGTTCTAATCATTTTAAGACAGTGTTTATCGGGCTTTTTCACCGCTGAACGCTAACCAGGGAGCCTCCTGAGCGCAAACGCACAATATCGAACAGCGAGACGAGAGGATGTATGCATATGTCTTTGCTAAACCGCGTACAGCAGCTGCCGAAGGGCTTTGTTTGGGGCGCCGCAACCGCCGCGTACCAAACGGAAGGTTCCACGAAGGTGGCAGGCAAGGGTAAGACCATGTGGGACGATTACCTTGTCGCCCAGGGTCGCTTTTTGCCCGACCCGGCCAGTGATTTCTACAACCGCTACGAGGAGGATATCCGCCTTTCTGCCGAGCATGGACTCAACGCCATTCGTGTGTCCATCGCCTGGACCCGCATCTTCCCCAACGGCGACGATGCCGAACCCCTCGCCGAGGGCGTTAAGCACTACCACGAGCTGTTCGCCTGCTGCAAAAAGTATGGCGTCGAGCCCTATGTGTCCCTGCATCACTTTGACTCCCCCGCCGCCCTGTTCAACCAGGGCGACTGGCTCAACCGCAAGACCGTCGACGCCTATGTGCGCTATGCCGAGTTCTGCTTCCGCGAGTTCCGCGAGGTCAAGAATTGGTTCACCATCAACGAGCTCATCAGCCTCTCGCACTCCCAATACATCCAAGGCAACTTCCCGCCCAACCATCACTTTGATGTGACGAGCGGCATCCAGAGCCAGCACAACGAGCTCGTTGCCCACGCCCGCGCCGTCAACCTGTATAAGGATCTTGACGAGACCGAGCACCTGGGCGGACGCATTGGCATGGTCAACGTCCTGACGCCGGCATATCCTGCTACCGACTCGCCCGCCGACCAGCACGCCGCCGACCTGTACAACGCCTTCTACACCGACTTCATCATGGACGGCGCCTTCCTGGGTCACTACTCCGCGCGCACCCTCTCACTCATCAACGAGATTCTGCGTGCCAACAACGCCACACTTACGGTTGAGGACAGCGACATGGAGGAGCTCGCCAAGGCGGCGCCCCGCAACGATATGTTCGGCCTCAACTACTATCAGTCGGCGTTTATCGCCGCCTACGATGGCGAGTCCACCAACAGCTTTAACGGCACCGGAGACAAGGGCACCTCGTGCTTTAAGTTTAAGGGCGTCGGGCAGCAGGTCGATATGCCGGGTATCCCCACCACCGACTGGGATTGGCTCATCTACCCGCAAGGCCTCTACGACACGCTCAAGCACATCAGCGCCACCTATCCCAACCTCCCCGTCATCTATATCACCGAAAACGGCCTGGGCCACAAGGACCCCGAGCCCGACGCAAACGGCATCGTCGCCGATCCCGAGCGCATCGACTTTGTCGACCAGCACATGGAGAAGGTGCTCCAGGCGCGCGCCGAGGGCGTCGACGTCCAGGGCTACTTTATCTGGAGCCTGCAGGACCAGTTCTCGTGGGCCAATGGCTATAACAAGCGCTACGGCCTGTTCTACATCGACTTCGACACGCAAAAACGCTACATCAAGCAGTCGGCACTCTGGTACAAGGAGCTCGCCGACACTATGGCGGACGCGCAGTAGCGCATCGCCTCCCAGCCGCTCCCCTCTCTCCCCCTGGGACCGACCCCGCCTGCACCCGGGCTTTTAGCAAGCGGGAGACCATATAGGTTTTCAACGTCCATGCCATTAAGATTTCATGCAAAGAGGAGCGTGAACTATGGAATCGATCGTTAAGTTCTTGGAGAAAGGTCAGCCGTACTTCGACAAGGTCTCTAAGAACATCTACCTTCAGGCCATTAAAGACGGCTTTTTGGCAGCAATGCCCATCATCCTGTCTTCTTCTGTCTTCCTGCTTATTTCGACCCTGCCGGGCGTTGTCGCCACGGTCGGCGGCTTTACGCTGCCCGACTGGTGGAACGTCGACGTCGTGAACTTCTGCAACAAGGTTTACAACTTCACGATGGGCGTCGTGGGCATCATGGTCGCCGGCACCACCGCAAGCGCGCTGACCGGCTCCAAGAACCGCCGCATGCCTGCCGGCAAGGCCATCAACGCCACGAGCACCATGGTCGCCGCCATGTGCGCTATGCTCATCTTGGCCGTTACCCAGACGAGTGCCAAGATCGACGGCGCCGATGTCTCGGTGTTCTTTACCGACAACATGGGCACCAAGGGCCTGCTGAGCTCCTTTGTCGCCGCATTTGCCACGGTCAACATCTATGCCTTCTGCATTAAGCGAGACATCACCATCAAGCTGCCCAAAGAAGTCCCCGGCGCCATCGCCCAGAACTTCCGCGACATCTTCGCCTTCAGCTTCTCCATCCTGTTTGTCGCCGTCATCGACGTTATCTGCCGCACCTGCTTGGCCGTCCCGTTTGCCAACGTCATCTCCACGCTGGTGAGCCCGCTGTTCGCCGCTGCCGATTCCTACGCCGGCCTCGCCCTCATCTGGTTCATGATCCCGCTGTTCTGGTTCATGGGCATCCACGGCCCCTCGGTCGTTAAGCCTGCCCTCAACGCCGCGCTGTTTGGCAACATCACCACCAACCTCGCCACGCTGCAGGCCGGCGGTCACCCCGCCCTCGCCCTGACCGAGAACTTCGGTAACTACATCGGCGAACTCGGCGGCACCGGCGCCACGTTCATTGTCCCGATCATCTTCCTGCTCTTTATGCGCTCCAAGCAGCTCAAGGCCGTCGGCAAAGCCTCTGTCGTACCCGTGATGTTCGCCGTCAACGAGCCGCTGCTGTTCGCCGCGCCCATCATCCTCAACCCGTACTTCCTGATCCCGTTCCTGTTTGCCCCCGTGGCCAACGTCCTCATTGGTAAGTTCTTCATCGACTTTTTGGGCATGAACGGCTTTATCTATGCCATGCCGTGGGCACTCCCCGGACCGATCGGCACCTTCATCGACACCAACTTCCAGCCGATCTCTCTGGTCCTGGTTGTCGTCCTGCTGGTCGTTGACTTCTTGATCTACTACCCGTTCTGCAAGGCCTACGACAACGTCCTGTGCAAGCAGGAGGCCGAGACCCTGGCCGAAGAAGAGGCCGAGGAGACCAAGGCCGTCAAGACCGCTGCCGCCCCCGCCGTTGAGGCTCCTGTTGTCGAGACCGCTTCTGCCACCGAGGCCTCCGCAGCTCCGTCCGCCCTTAAGGGCAAGGATCTGAGGGTTCTGGTTCTGTGCGCTGGCGCCGGCACCTCTGCACTGCTCGCCAACGCGCTTAAGGAAGGCGCCGACGAGCTGGGCATCGACATTACCGCCAACGCCGGTGCCTACGGCAGCCACTACGCCATCATGGACCAGTACAACGTCATCGTCCTGGCTCCGCAGGTTCGCACCTATTACAACGAGATGAAGGCCGACACCGACCGCCTGGGCATCACGCTGCTGTCGCCCAAGGGCAAACAGTACATCGACCTCACTAAGGATCCCAAGGGTGCCGTCGCCTGGATCGAGGAAAACCTCAAGGCATAAGACGCTGACGCCACCTGCCGCTCGCAGACAAAAAATGGCCCGTGCATCGATGCGTGATGCGCGGGCCATTTTGTTTAGACCGCACCCGCCCTCCTGTTCATCTCAATCTGTAACATCTAGCCGAGTTTTTGGATCCTAGCTGTTACAGATCGAGACAAACAGAACGCCCGAGCAGAAATATCTCAATCTGTAATATTTAGCTGAGTTTTTCGGTCCTAACTGTTACAGATTGAGACGAACGGGCCGAAAAACCCTACGCCCGCAGGTCCTTTACGCTGGAACGTTCGACCAACACGCCCGAGACGAGCGTACGGCTTCTGGAGCTCGGGGCTTCCAGACCTGCGACGACCTCGTTAAGCGCACGGATGCCCAGCTCGCGGTGGCGAAACTTCACCGACGTCAGAATCGAGTTGGGAATCGTCTTGTAAAGCTCGTCATCAAAGCCGATCACGGACACATCATCGGGCACACTCAGACCCTTGTCACGTAGAGCCATCATCACGCCGTTTGCCATGCAGTCGTTAGCAGCGAGGACCGCCGTGCAATCGGGTTTATCGGCAAGCACAAGGCCCGCGGCATAGCCACTATCCGCATTCCAATCGCCTTGCAGAGGCTCGGGCGGCTCAATGCCATGCGCCTCGAGTGCCGCTCGCCAACCTTTCATACGGCACTGGCTCGACAGCGCTTCTTTCTTACCAGAGACGAAGTACACGTTCTTGTGCCCGTGATTCAAGAAGTACTCGCACGCCATGCGCGCACCGCCCTCTTGGTCGTCACTGACGGTGGAGCAGGTAGGATGTTCCATCGGTGTGATAATCACCGTCTTGAGGTCCTTCGGTGCCTCAAAGGTATCAAAGTCATCGACCATCTGACGCAGGTTGAAGATCATGCCATCAACAGGCAGCTGCGACATCCTACGCGCCGCATCGGCAAGGGTCATCTTCTCCCCTGCCCGCTTTTTGATCATCGTGAGCGCAAAGCCGCGTTCTTCGGCGGCATCGGCGATACCGTCAATCATGTCCACGGCACCGCCCGACAAGTGAAACAGCACGACGCCGATGCACCCGTAACGGCCCAACTTGAGTGAACGCGCGGCAAAGTTCGCCCGGAACCCAAGCGCTTCCATGGCAGCATGGACCCTATCGCGTGTGGACTCTCGCACGCTATCGGGCTCGTTGATCACACGCGACACCGTCTTGAGAGAAACACCCGCGGCAATCGCCACATCGTTCATTGAGACATTTTTCTTGTCCATCGTTGCCACTACTTCTCCAGTCGGTTTTGCATCGCTTGTTTTTTGCGTTCTAGCATACACTACCTGCCCGACTGACAAATCAACCGTTTACCGGACAATATCGACCGCTCACCCGTATATCCTTGTTGCTCTTCCAAAAATGTCTTACGTTGTCATTAACGAAATGACAACGTTGTCATTTCGCAATGCCTTCCTTAAGCAGGAAGGTTTCCGGGCAGTCCTGACCATCCATCGACGACCAGTTCCATCCACATGCATCGCGCATCAAGTAGCAAAGGAGCTCTATGGACGCCATCGTAAAGATGCTCGAAAAGCATCAACCGTTCTTTGAGAAGATCTCGAGGAACGTCTACCTCCAGGCCATTAAGGACGGATTCCTTGGGTGCATGCCCATCGTCCTCACCTCTTCGATCTTCCTGCTAATCGCCACCCTTCCTGGCGTCGTTGGCATCACGCTGCCCCAGCCGCTCATCGACTGGTGCAACAAGCTGTACAACTTCACCATGGGCGTCATGGGCATCATGGTTGCCGGCACCACTGCCAAGAACTTCACGGCGTCCATGAACCGTCGCATGCCCGCCGGCAAGGTGCTCAACGACGGCTCCACCATGGTTGCCGCCCAGTGCAGCATGCTGCTGCTCGCTGTTACGCAGTTCACCACCAAGTTCAACGGCTCCGAGCTTTCGGTCTTCGATTGCACTAGCATGGGTACGCGCGGTCTGTTCTCGGCCTATATCGCCGCATTCATTACCGTGTGGGTTTATAAGTTCTGCGTCTCGCGCGATCTGACCATTAAGCTGCCCAAGGAGGTTCCGGGCGCCATCGCTCAGAACTTCCGCGACATCATCCCCTTTGGCGGCGCCGTCATCATCTGCGGCATCATCGATGTCGTCGTGCGCAACCTCATGGGCGTTCCGTTCTCCGAGCTGCTTATCAAACTGCTCTCCCCGCTCTTCACTGCAGCAGAGACCTACCCCGGACTCATCCTTATTCAGGCAGCCACCGCATTCTTCTGGTTCATCGGTGTCCATGGTCCTTCGATTGTCCAGCCGGGCATCGACCCCATCCGTCTTGCCAACCAGGCCGAGAACCTGCAGGTTCTGCTGGCCGGTGGTCACCCTGCCCACTCCCTCACCTTTAACATGTCGCTCGTGGGTGAGTTCGGCGGCACCGGCGCGACGTTCATCGTGCCGCTCCTGCTGATTCTCTTTATGAAGTCCAAGCAGCTCAAAGCCGTCGGTAAGGCCTCGATTGTTCCTGTTGCCTTCGCCGTCAACGAACCGCTGCTCTTTGGCGCGCCGATGATCCTTAACCCCTACATGCTCATCCCCTTTGTTGCCGCCGGCTGCGTCAACGTGAGTGTTGCCAAGTTCTTTATCGACAACGTGGGCATGAACGGCTTCTCCTTCGTGGTGCCTTGGGCTACCCCTGCCCCCATCGGCATCTTCATCACCACGAACTTCCAGCTTATCGCCCTGGTGTTTGTCGCAATCATCATCTTGCTGGACGCCATCATTTACCTGCCGTTCTTGAAGGCATACGATAAGCTGCTCTGCGACCAGGAGGCCGAGCGCGCCGCCGAGCTGCTGCAATTGGAACAGCTGGCAGCAGAGCTGCAAGCCCGCAGTGAGGAGATGCAGGCACAGCTGCTGCGCACTCCCCGCATCGTGGGCCCGCGCCGTATGCTGCGTGCCTACCCGAAACTCCGGC
>OHWE01000821.1_pt1 | contig 12075 bp, 9 predicted proteins | sample 1579661 | NCBI WGS metagenome assembly OHWE01 (sample SAMEA3882552, study PRJEB24775) | human gut metagenome | biome: human-associated habitat; feature: intestine environment; material: feces | place: Netherlands | collected 2009/2010 | reverse complement strand
CAGCTGCCGCACCTCGCTCGCCGTATCGGCACTTAGAATTATGCGGTATTGCCTTTGATAAAAGCAGGAGGGAAATCAACTATGCCGCAGATCACGATCGGCAAAGGACTTGCTTTTTATGAGGAAGCACAGGCCCTGCCCGGTGTAAAACGGGTTGCCGGAATGGTAAAGCAGGATATTGAACTGGTGACGGGCATTCTGCCCGCCGGAATTACCGCCGGGCAGGGGAGCGGCTGTGCCGTGCTGTACGGTACCATCGGGCACAGCCCCATGCTGGATGCGCTGGAAGCCGCGGGCAAACTTGACCTGAATGCCATCCGGGGCAAATGGGAATGCTACAGCTTCCAGGTCATTGAGACCCCCCTGGTGGGCATTGGCGCCGCGCTGGTGATTGCGGGGAACGACAAGCGCGGCACCATTTACGGGCTGTTCCATCTTTCGGAGCTGATCGGCGTTTCCCCGCTGGTCAACTGGAACCATGTCCTACCGCGGCACCAGGACACTGTGGTATTGGATGATCGGGTGAACATGGTATCCAGGGTGCCGTCCGTCAAGTACCGCGGCTTTTTTATCAACGATGAATGGCCCGCCTTTGGCAACTGGGCCAAGACCCATTTTGGCAGCATGAACGCCGCCTGCTATGCGCCGGTATTTGAGCTGCTGCTGCGCATGAAAGGCAACTACCTGTGGCCTGCCATGTGGAATTCCAATTTCAGCCTGGACGGCCCTGGGCTGGAAAACGCCGTACTGGCGGACGAACTGGGTGTGGTGATGAGCACCTCCCACCACGAACCCTGTATGCGCAGCGGGCAGGAATACAGCATGGTGCGGGGTAGGGGTTCCATTTACGGCGATGCCTGGGATTACATTGCCAACCCAGAAGGCATTACCCGCTTTTGGCGCGACGGCCTGACCCGCAACAAAGATTTTGAGAACGTCATCACTCTTGGCATGCGCGGCGAAAATGACACTGCCATTATGCAGCACGCCACGCTGGAAGAGAACATTCAACTGATCCGCAATGTGCTGAAAACCCAGAACCAGCTGATCCGGGAGATTATTAACCCGGATGTCAGGCAGGTGCCGCGGCAGATCGTTTTCTTCTCAGAAACCGAAGAGTTCTTTTACGGCAGCAAGGAAACGCCAGGCCTAATCGGTGATCCGGAACTGGACGGCGTGACCCTGATGCTGAGCGACAACAACCACGGCTCCACCCGCACGCTGCCAAGCCCGGAAATGCGCAGCCACCCCGGCGGGTACGGCATGTACTACCACATGGACATGCACGGCGGGCCCCACTCATTTGAATGGGTGGGTGCCACCTACCTGCCCAAAGTGTGGGAGGAGATGACCGCCGCTTACGAATACGGCGTGCGGGAGATCTGGGTAACGAACATCGGTGATATTGGCACGCAGGAGTTCGGGCTTTCCTACTTCCTGGACCTGGCTTATGATATTGACGTCTGGGGCGGGCAGGATGCTGCCATTACCACCCAGTACACCGCACAGTGGGTGCGCCGCAACTTTGGCGCGGCTTTTGCACCGGCGGACCTGCCCCGCATTGAGGGCATCATCACCGACTACACCCGCCTGCTGGCCCGCAGAAAGCACGAGAAGATGGGGGAGAACACCTACCACCCGACCCATTACGGCGAGGCGGAGGAAGTGCTGCAAATTTCTGAGCATATCCTTACCGAATGTAATGCGCTGAAAACCGCCTGCCCGCAGGAGGACCTGAGCGCTTTTATCTCGCTGATCTACTTCCCGGCGTGCGGCACGGCCAATTTGATGAAGATGTGGATCCTGACCGGGCGCAACCATCTGTACGCCAAACAGAACCGCGTTGCCGCCAACCGGCTGGCCGATGAAGTGCAGGCCTGCATTGAAGCAGACGAAGCGCTGGTGAACGAATACCACACCGTGGACGGCGGCAAGTATTACGGGTTCGGGTTATCGGAGCACATCGGCTTTGTGTACTGGAACGATGAGGACAACAAGCTGCCCATCCGGATGTACATCACTCCGGCCAACCGGCCGCGGATGATCGTATCCCGCGTGGAAGATACCGAGTACGCCACCGGCTTTTGGTGGAATGGCCGCAAGCCGCAGGTATGGCAGGACTTTTTGCGGCCGGATGTCAGCCAGGTTGCGTTTGACGTTGCCTGCGGCAGCAAGTGCCCCATCAGCTGGCACATTGAGACCGACTGCCCCTGGATGCAGTTCAGCTGCACCGGCGGCACCGTGGCCGAAAATCAGCGCGTGACCCTGACGATTGACCGCAGCCAGATCACCGGCAAAGCGGCTGGACAGTTCGCTGTGGTGAATGAGCATATCCAGGAGGGGACCGGTGCGGCCAATATCATTGTGGAAGTGGACAATACGCCGGTCAGTTACCCCAAAGGAACTTTTGTGGAAGCCAACGGCTGCATTGCCATGGAAGCACAGCATTACACTGCCAAGCGGGATGTTCCCGGCGGCGGCTTTGCGCTGCTCAAGCCGTATGGCCGCCTGGGCACCGCGCTGAAAGTGTTCCCGGCTACCGCCAACTTTGAAAACAGCGAAGAGCGCCCCTATCTGGAATATACGTTTGCTGCGGCAAAAGACGGAAACTATCATGTACAGTTCCATATGTCCGCCACCACACCGGTCACCTTTGAGCCAAAGCAGTATATCGGTTATTCGGTCAATGGCGGAGCGGTGCAGGTTGTAAACACCGTGCACGAGGAGAACCGACCGTTCTTTGGCAGCGAACAGTGGTACGCCGAGGGCTTTGCCAATGTAAAGCTGACCGAGGCCGTCATCCTGTGCCATGCGGGGGTCAACACACTGCGCTTTTATGCGGTCAGCCCGGCCATCATTCTGGAAAAGATCGTGCTTTGGCCGGACGGCACCACCCTGCCGGAATCCTACCTTGGCCCGCGGGAGAGTTACCGCTGCTGACGCAGCCAAGACCAGCATAAAGCCAACAACAGATAAGTTCGAGGTATTGATATGAGTTCTACTATTTGCGCCCTTGCCACCCCACCGGGGGCAGGCGGCATTGCGGTCGTTCGGGTATCCGGACCGGAAGCGTATGCGGTGGTGGGGGAGATCTTCACCCCGCGCAACTCGGCAAAGCAGGTTGCGGAAGCCAAAGGCTACACCGCCATGCTGGGGCATTACCATCTGCGGGGTGAGGAGATGGATGAGACCATCGCCCTGTTTTTCCGCGCGCCACACAGCTACACTGGTGAGGATGTGATCGAGCTTTCAGTCCACGGCGGCAACGCCATGGCCCAGGGCCTGCTGGAAGCGCTGTACCTGGCCGGTGCTGCGCCCGCCGGCCCCGGCGAGTTTACCCGCCGCGCACTGGAAAACGGCCGCATGAGCCTGACCCAGGCCGAAGCCGTGATGGAGATCATCTCCGCCGAAGGGCGGCAGGGGGCAGCGCTGGCAAAGTCCGCTTTGGACGGCGCGCTGGCACGGCGCATTGCGGGCATCCAGGCCGCTTTGCAAACGCTGGCTGCCCACCTGACCGCCTGGATCGACTACCCGGAGGAGGATGTGCCGGAGGTATCGCAGGCAGAGCTGATCGCCACACTGAGCGAGCAGAAGGACACGCTGGACCAGCTGATTGCCGGGTACGGGGCCGGGGCGGTTTTGCGCCGCGGGGTGGACTGTGTGCTGCTGGGCCGCCCCAATGTGGGCAAAAGTACCCTGCTGAACCTGCTGGCCGGGTTTGACCGCGCCATTGTGACCCCCATTGCGGGCACCACCCGCGATGTGCTGGAGCAGGCCGTGATGCTGGGGGATACCGGCATCCGGCTGAACCTGTTTGACACCGCCGGTGTGCGGGATGTGGGGGAACACGGCGATGCTGTGGAAGCCGAGGGCATCCGCCGCAGCTGGAAAAAGCTGGAGGAAGCCGGGCTGGTGCTGGCCGTGTTCGACCTGGCCGCCCCGCTGAATGAGGAAGACCTGGAAATTGCACGCCGCTGCCAGGGCCGCCCTGCGCTGGCCATCCTGAACAAGCAGGATCTGGCCGGGCAGGGGGAAACATTCACTGCCGCACAGCAGCAGTTAGCGCCTTACTTCAAGGCCATCATTCCGCTGACCGCGCGGGACGCCGCCAGCCTGCAGCCTTTGTGTCAGGCGGTCGCCCAACTGCTGGGCACCGCCAACCTGGACCCCAACGCTGCCGCGCTGTGCAGCGCCCGCCAGCTGAGCGCCGCCAAGGAAGCCCGCGATGCCCTGGCCGAAGCCCTGAACAGCCAGGAGGACGGCTTTGGGCTGGATGCTGCCGGGGTGTGCATCAGCGATGCGCAGCGTGCCCTTGCCCGCCTGACCGGCGAGGACGCCACCGAAGCTACCATTGACGAAGTGTTTTCTACCTTCTGTGTGGGCAAATAACCCACCTGTTCTTCTGCGTTTCAAGAGCGCCTGTTTACCCGCTATTTTCTGCGGGGGCAGGCGCTCTTTTATTGTGTTCCGGGCGCGGCTGTGATACAATGAAGTGACGAAAATTTCTTCCATCAAAGAGTTTTGATTTGAGGCATAGAGATTATGGATTTTTTGGGAAATTATGATGTGGTCGTGGTGGGTGCCGGACACGCCGGAATTGAAGCTGCCCATGCGGCAGCCATGCTTGGCGCCAAGACGGCGATCTTTACGTTGACATTGGATTTTATCGGCAACATGCCCTGCAACCCGTCCATTGGCGGCACAGCCAAGGGGCATCTGGTGCGGGAGATCGATGCGCTGGGCGGTTTGATGGGCATTGCGGCGGACGCCACCTTTTTACAGAGCCGGATGCTGAACCGCGGCAAAGGCCCCGCGGTACACAGCCTGCGCGTGCAGACCGACCGCAAGCGCTACCACATGTGGATGAAGCACGCGCTGGAGCTGACCCCCAACCTGGAAATTCACCAGGCAGAGATCGTGCGGCTGGATGTGCAGAACGGCCATGTGTGCGGGGTGGTAACGGCGCTGGGCGGCTATTACAGCTGCAAGTGCGTGGTGATTGCCACCGGCACAGCGCTGGGCGGGCGCATTTTTGTGGGCGAAGCCCACTATGACGGCGGCCCGGACGGCACCCATGCGGCCACCGCGCTGACCAAGGATCTGACGGCCCACGGTGTGCCGCTGCGCCGCTTCAAGACCGGCACCCCGGCCCGTGTCCACCGCCGGAGCATTGATTTTTCGAAGCTGGAATGCCAGCCCGGCGACCCGGACAACGAATTGCAGCCCTTCAGCTTCATGACCGATGCCCCCATGCACAACAAGGTGGAGTGCTGGATCGCCTACACCAACCCGGAGACCCACAAGATCATTCTGGACAATATCCAGCGCAGCCCGCTTTACGGCGGTATGATCGAAGGCGTCGGCCCACGGTACTGCCCGTCCATCGAGGATAAGGTCGTCCGCTTTGCAGGGAAGGAGCGCCACCCCATCTTTGTGGAGCCCTGCGGCGAGAACACCGAAGAGATGTACTTGCAGGGCGCGTCCAGCAGCTTGCCGGAGGATGTGCAGAACGCTTTCTACCGGAGCATTAAGGGTTTCGAGAACATCGAGATCATGCGCCCGGCCTACGCCATCGAGTACGACTGCGTGGACCCCACCAGCTTGGAAGCTACGCTGGAAAGCAAGCAGGTTCGCGGCCTGTATGGAGCCGGGCAGTTCAACGGCACCTCCGGCTACGAGGAAGCCGCTGCGCAGGGTCTGCTGGCGGGCCTGAACGCCGCCCGCAATGCGCTGGGCGAAGACCAGCTCATCCTGCCCCGCCACACCAGCTACCTCGGCACCTTGGTGGATGACCTTGTGACCAAGGGCGTCATGGACCCTTACCGGATGATGACCAGCCGGAGCGAATACCGCCTGACCCTGCGGCAGGACAACGCCGACCGGCGGCTGACTCCCATCGGCCGGGAATACGGTCTGGTGCAGGACGACCGCTGGGCCAAGTACCAGCAGACACAGGCCGTTTTGGACGCGGAGCGCCGCCGTCTGCACGAGACGCACCTCCGTACCGCTGACCTGCGGGCTGCCATGGAAGCAGCGGGCCTTGCCCCGGCAGCAGAGGGCGGCATTGCGGAAGAGCTGCTCCGCCGCCCGGAGATCAGCTACCCGCTCATCGCCGGTCTGATCGGCTGGGGGAAGGGAATCACCCCGATGCTGGCCGAGCGGCTGGAAACGGAGATCAAGTACGCGGGCTATATTGCCCGGCAGGACCGGATGATCCGCGACGTGGCCCGCCACGAAAAGACGCTGATCCCGGAGAATTTCATCTACGAGAACCTGACCGGCCTGACGCTGGAAGCCCGCGAAAAGCTGGCCCGCATTCGCCCCAAGAACCTTGGGCAGGCGGGCCGCATCCCCGGCGTTTCGCCCTCGGATGTCGCCCAGCTGAGCATTGCACTGGCTGCGAAAACGCCAGCCGAGAACGATACTTGATAAAGGGACGATACAATGGAACTGACGCTTTATAAGGGCCGCCCCCACGACTGCACCGGGCGGCTGGAAAAAGAGGTGCGCACCTACGAGTTGCTGGGTAAGCTCGGCATTGCCCGCCTGAGCTTTGCTTCGCCGGAGGATATGGAGCAGTACCTCGACTGTACGCCGGGTTCCTCTTCCATCATGGGCCTTGCCAATGACCCGGAGAACCATGTTCAGCTTCTCATGGACGAAGATGTGGTCAAGGGCGAGTTTCTGGGATGCCACCCCTGCATCAATACCTCTTCGCTAAAGCTGCGGACGAAGGAAGTGCTGGAAGTGTATCTTCCCGCCGTGCACCATGAACCGATTTACGTGAAACTGACGGGAGAATAAAAATGATCGACAAAAACAGATTGGAACAAAAGTGTTCCACATGGAACATTTCTCTGACCGGCACCCAGCTCGACCAACTGGATGCCTTTGCCGAGATCCTTGTGGAGTACAACCAGAAGGTCAACCTGACCGCCATCACCGACCCGGAGGGCATCGAGGACAAGCACTTCCTTGACAGTCTGCTCTTTGCCTCCCAGCCCGAAGTGGCGGGGAAGATGGTGGACGTTGGCGCGGGCGCGGGCTTTCCCGGCATCGTGACCAAGATCTACAAGCCGGAACTGGAGCTGACCTTGATGGAACCCACCGGCAAGCGGGTGGAATTTTTGAAGTATGCGTGCGGCCAACTGGGCCTGACCGGCGTGGAGTTCGCCAAGGAGCGCGCCGAGGAAGCAGCCCGCAAGGTCTGGCGGGAACAGTTTGATCTGGCCTCGGCCCGCGCTGTGGCGGCGCTGCCCATGCTGGCGGAGTATTGTCTGCCGCTGGTCAAGGTCGGGGGCAGCTTTCTCGCCATGAAAGGCGCTTCCGGCGAGGAGGAGCTGAACGCTGCCCGCGGTGCCATCAAGAAGCTGGGCGGCGAGTACAGGGAGACCCGCACCCTCCACCTGCCGGGCGGCGACACCCGCACCCTCATCCTCTGCAAAAAGATTTCGCAAACTCCGACAGCCTACCCCAGAAATGGCGGCAAAATCGCAAAAAGCCCACTGAAATAACGCTGCAACGAAAGAAATATGAAACACCCTGCCGAACGAAACTTCTGGCGGGGTGTTTTATTTTCTGGTACACTGGGGATGGAACAGTGCAGTTTTCCACCTTTTCCTGAGAAATGGTTGAAAACAAACGCAACCTTTGGTGAAAGGAGTCACATTATGTTTGAACGCAAAAAATCAGCCGGGAAGATCTTTCTTCTCCCGGTGGACGACATCCATCCCTCGCCCTATCAGGCGCGGACCAGCTTTGACGAAGCGGAGCTGGCGGGCCTCGCCCAGAGCATCCGGGAAAACGGTCTGCTGCAGCCTATCACGGTGCGGAAGGCGGAGAACGGCTACGAACTGGTCGCGGGGGAGCGGCGTCTCCGGGCCTGTAAGCTGGCCAAGATGAGCACCATCCCCTCCATCCTCTGCGATTATTCGGATCACCGCACGGCGGCGCTGGGGCTGCTGGAAAACTTGCAGCGGGCCGACCTGAATCCCTTTGAACAGGCGCAGGGGCTGCGGGATGTCATGGTCCTGTGGGACTGTACCCAAGCCGAAGCGGCCAAGCGGCTGGGGATGGCCCAGCCTACCTTGGCCAACAAGCTGCGGCTGCTGCAATTGACCCTCGACCAGCGGCAGTTCATTTTGGACAACGGCCTGACCGAGCGCCACGCGCGGGCAGTGCTGCGCTTGCCTGAAAACCGCCGCAGCGAAGCCCTCATCATGATCGCCAAGCGGAAGATGAACGCCCGCGCCACCGATCTTTACATCGACCAGCTCCTCAACGCCACAGCGCAGGGCAAGCACCATATCTCCATGGTCAAAGATGTCCGCATCTTTGTGAACACCATCGACCACGCCATCCGCCTGATGACGGACAACGGCGTGCCCGCCACCGCCCACCGCGAAGAGCGGGACGGCTATATCGAATATACCGTCCGCATCCCCACCGCCGCTGCGCAGAAGTAGGGGAGAACACCCCTCTTTGCTGTTCCACATGGAACAATCCGGGAGCAAAATCAGAAAAAACTGCGAAAGAAACCCTGCTTTTGCGTAAAATTATGAAGAATCGGGTTCAAAAAGCCGCGCTGATGTGCTATACTAAAGAATAAAGGGGCTTGCAGACGGGAAAACGGCAGCCCGACCTCGAATGTTCCACGTGGAACAAATAAGTTTTCCTGAGAGGAAGAAAACGCGCGTGGCAAAAATAGTTGCAGTTGCAAACCAAAAAGGCGGCGTCGGTAAGACGACCACCGCCGTAAACCTGTCGTCCTGCGTTGCGGCGCTGGGCAAAAAGGTGCTGATCGTGGATCTGGACCCGCAGGGCAACACCACCACCGGCTACGGCATCCCGAAGCGGAGCGTGGAGCTGGGTACTTATGAAATGCTGATCGGCGAGGCGAGCGCCCGCGAGGCGGTCCGGCACACCGAGTTCCGCACCGACGTCATTGGCTCCAACACCCGGCTGGCCGGTGCGAGCCTTGAGATGATCGACCTGCCCGGCCGCGAGAGTCGGCTGCGCAAGGCGCTGGCCGAGGTGCAGAAGGACTACGACTTCATCTTTGTGGATTGCCCTCCCAGCCTCGACCTGCTCACGCTGAACGGCCTGTGCGCCTGTGACAGCGTGCTCATCCCCATCCAGTGCGAGTATTATGCGCTGGAGGGTCTGTCGGAACTGATCAGCACCCTGAAGACCATCCGCAAGAAGTATAACCCCTACCTCGACATCGAGGGCGTGGTCTTCACGATGTTCTCCGGGCGGCTGAACCTGACGATGCAGGTCGTGGATCAGGTCAAGAAATATTTCGGCGCGAAGGTCTATAAAACGACGATCCCGCGCACGATCCGCATTTCGGAAGCGCCCAGCTACGGCCAGCCCATCAATTTTTATGAGCCGAAGGGCAAGGGCAGCGAGGCCTATATGGATCTCGCCATTGAGTTCGTGAAGAACAACCGCCCCCACGAGCCCGCCAAGCGGCGCACCAAGGCGGCCAGCGCACCCGCTGAGAAGAAAAACGCGCTGGAAGAAGTTTGAGCAGAAGGGTAGAGGGAGAACATGGCAAAGAAACGAGGAGGCCTTGGCCGGGGATTGGAAAGTCTGTTTGAGGACGTTTCCCCCAGCTTTGAGACCGATAACAAAGTCGAAACTCTGCCCCTGCGGGAGATCGAGCCGGACCCCGGCCAGCCCCGCAAGACCTTCGACGATGAGGCGCTGGGCGAGCTGGCCGCCAGCATCGCGGAGCACGGGCTGATCCAGCCCATCGCGGTGCGGCCCAAGGCTGCGGGCGGCTATCTCATCGTGGCGGGTGAGCGCCGCTGGCGTGCATGCCGGATGGCGGGCCTGACCGAGGCCCCCGTCGTCGTCAAGGATGTGACCGACGAACAGGCGATGGAGCTGGCACTGGTGGAAAACCTTCAGCGCGAGGATCTGGACCCGGTGGAAGAGGCAGTGGGCATCCATGAGCTGATGGCCCGGTGCGACCTGACGCAGGAACAGGCGGCGCGGAAACTGGGCAAGAGCCGCAGCGCGCTGGCCAACAGTCTGCGGCTGCTGAACCTGCCGGAAAACGTGCTGGAGCTGCTCAAGGGCGGCTTCATCACGACCGGCCACGCCAAGGTGATCCTGAGTCTGCCCACAGCGGAATTGCAGGAACAGGCGGCTCAGATGATCGCCGACAACGACCTGAATGTGCGTCAGGCCGAGGCCCTGTGCAAGAAGTTGGCGAAGCCCCCCAAGGCCCCGGCAGAGCCTGCCCCCATCGACACCCTTCCCGTGGAAGTGGAGGAGAGCCTGAAGGAAGTGCTGGGCAGCGAAGTCAATGTCGCCTACCACGGCGGCAAAGGCAAGCTCACCGTGCATTTCTACTCGGACGAGCAGCTGAAGGCCTTTGCGAACCTGCTGGGCAAGTACCAACAATAACGCGATCCAAGGCGGGCTTCCGCCTTTGAACGGCACGGGGCCGCACCCCGCGCGAATGAAATAGAGTAAGGAGAGTAAATCATGCTTGATATCAAATTTGTCCGTGACAACCCGGACGCGGTCAAGGAAAACATCAAGAAGAAGTTCCAAGACGCAAAGCTCCCGCTCGTGGACGAGGTCATCGAAAAGGATGCCAAGTACCGTGAGTGCCTGAAGGAAGTCGAGTCCCTCAAGGCTGCCCGCAACAAGCTGAGCAAGGCCAACGGCCCCCTGTTCGGCCAGTTGAAGAAGTGCACCGACGAGGCCCAGAAGGCGGAGCTGCAGAAGCAGATCGACGCCAACAACGCCGCCGTCAAGGCCGACGCCGACAAGATGGCAGAGCTGGAGGCCGAGGAGGCCGAGCTTTCCGCACGCATTCAGGAGATCATGTACACCATCCCCCAGATGATCGACCCTAGCGTGCCCATCGGCCCCGATGACAGCTACAATGTCGAGGCACAGCGCTTCGGCGAGCCGGTCGTGCCCGATTTCCCCATCCCGTACCACACCGAGATCATGGAGAGCTTCGACGGCATCGACATGGACGCTGCCGGCCGCGTGGCGGGCAACGGCTTCTACTATCTGCTGGGCAACATCGCCCGTCTGCACGAGGCTGTTCTGGCCTATGCCCGTGACTTCATGATCAACAAGGGCTTCACCTATGTGATTCCGCCCTTCATGATGCACGGCAACGTGGTGCAGGGCGTCATGTCCTTCCCGGAGATGGACGCCATGATGTACAAGATCGAGGGTGAGGATCTGTACCTGATCGGCACCAGCGAGCACACCATGATCGGCCGCTTCATCGACCAGACCCTCGACGAGAGCCAGATGCCCCTGACCCTGACTTCCTACAGCCCCTGCTTCCGCAAGGAGAAGGGCGCCCACGGCATCGAGGAGCGCGGCATCTACCGCATCCACCAGTTCGAGAAGCAGGAGATGATCGTCGTCTGCCGCCCCGAAGAGAGCGCCGATTGGTACGAGAAGCTCTGGAAGAACTCCGTTGAGCTGTTCCGCAGCATGGAGATCCCCGTCCGCCAGTTGAACTGCTGCTCCGGTGATCTGGCAGACCTGAAGGTGAAGAGCTGCGACATCGAGGCTTGGAGCCCCCGCCAGCAGAAGTATTTCGAGGTTTGCTCCTGCTCCAATCTGGGCGACGCACAGGCCCGCCGTCTGCACATCCGCATCAAGGGCAAGGACGGCAAGACCTATCTGGCCCACACCCTGAACAACACCTGCGTGGCACCTCCGCGTATGCTGATCGCATTCTTGGAGAACCACCTGCAGGCCGACGGCACCGTGACCATCCCCAAGGTGCTGCAGCCCTACATGGGCGGCCTTGAGGTCATGGTCCCGACCCACAAGAAGGCCTGATTTTTCCACGGCAGCTTCCTAAAATGTTGAAAATGCTCCACCGCTTGCAGATGCAGACGGTGGAGCATTTTTGCGTGGAAAAAAGAGCTTTGAAAAAATTTTGATTTTTTTGAAAATATCTGTTGACAAATGGTCTTCGTCTGGATATAATAATAAAGCACCGTTCAAGTGCGCAAACAAAATATGGCGGCATAGCTCAGTTGGCTAGAGCATTCGGTTCATACCCGAAGTGTCACCGGTTCAAAT
>OHWE01000804.1_pt1 | contig 12172 bp, 9 predicted proteins | sample 1579661 | NCBI WGS metagenome assembly OHWE01 (sample SAMEA3882552, study PRJEB24775) | human gut metagenome | biome: human-associated habitat; feature: intestine environment; material: feces | place: Netherlands | collected 2009/2010 | reverse complement strand
CGGGCCGGACGGCGGCGACGGCGGCCGGGGCGGCTCCATCATTTTGCAGGTGGATGACAATATGTCCACCCTGATGGACTTCCGCTACAAGCGCAAGTACGAGGCCGGCAACGGCGCCGACGGCCAGGGGGCCCGGAAGACCGGCAAGGACGGCACAGATCTGGTCATCAAGGTTCCACGGGGCACGCTGGTGCGGGACGCAGAGACCGGCGAGATCATGCAGGACATGTCTGGCAGCGAGCCCTATGTCCTCTGCAAAGGCGGTCGGGGCGGCTGGGGCAACAGCCACTTCGCCACTCCCACCCGGCAGGTGCCCCGCTTTGCCAAGGCGGGACTCCCCGGCGAGGCCCATGATGTCATCCTGGAACTGAAACTGCTGGCGGACGTGGGGCTGGTGGGCTTCCCCAACGTGGGCAAGTCCACGCTGCTCTCCGTGGTATCCAAGGCCCAGCCCAAGATCGCCAACTACCACTTCACCACCCTGTTCCCCAATCTGGGCGTGGTGTGGGTAGAGGACGGCGTCAGCTTCGTCATGGCGGACATTCCCGGCATCATTGAGGGCGCCAGCGAGGGCGCCGGCCTGGGCCACGACTTCCTGCGGCACGTGGACCGCTGCCGCCTGCTGGTCCATGTGGTTGACGTGTCCGGCAGCGAGGGCCGGGACCCGGTGGAGGACTTTGACGCCATCAACGCGGAGCTGAAGCAGTACAGCCCGGACCTGGCGGAGCGGCCCCAGATCGTGGCCGCCAACAAGGTGGACATCCTCCCCCCGGACTCCGACAACCTGGAGCGGCTCCGGTCTCATGTGGAGGCTCTGGGCTACACGCTCCTGGAGATTTCCGCAGCCGCTCACCAGGGCACCCGGGAACTGGTGAAGAAGACGGCGGAGATGCTCTCCGTCCTGCCCCCTGTCACTGTGTATGAGCCGGAGTATGTGCCGAAGGCCCCGGTGATCGATGCCTCCGCCCCGCTGGACATCCACCGGGAGGACGACGGTACCTGGATCGTGGAGGGTCCCTGGCTGCGGCAGGTGATGGGCAACGTGAACTTCGCCGACTATGAGAGCCGGATGTGGTTCGACAAGGTGCTGCGGGACAATGGCTTCTTCCAGAAGCTGGAAGAGATGGGCATTCAGGACGGTGACATTGTTTCCCTATACGATTTTGAATTTGAATACCAGCGGTAAAATCCAGGGGCGAGCCATTTGGCCCGCCCCTGTTCTTCCAAAATTCAAAACAAAAATTAGAGAAATTTTTTACGCTTTTTTGTAATGAACTCACAAAGTTTTTTTCAAAGCTTGACAGGCGGGCCCAGCGTGTTGTACACTCAGCCCAAGTTCAAAAGCACAAACCAATGACGCGGACGAGTACACGGACGTCGCTTCTCCAAGAGAGCTGCCGGTGGTGGGATGGCAGCAGAAGGGGCCCCGCCGAATGGACCGCAGAGGGCGGGCTGAACGGGATCTCTCCCCAGTAAGCGCCGACGGGCTTTTCCCCCGTTACCAGGGAAAGACGTGTGTTGGCACGTCGCCGAGTGGGCGAGTAATCGCCAAGTTGGGTGGCACCGCAGAAGTCGCAGACTTTTGTCCCAAGGGAACCATAGGAATGGGTCCTTGTGGGATGAAGGTCTTTTTCTTTTTCTCCAAAGGGCCGCAGATCAGAAAGGAGCACAACCATGACATTCGAGAAAATCCCCTACAAAATCTACCTGACCGAAGACGAGATGCCCATGAATTGGTACAATGTCCGGGCAGATATGAAGACCAAGCCCGCCCCTCTGCTGAACCCCGCCACCGGCACGCCCATGGGCTTCGATGACCTGCGTCCGGTGTTCTGCGACGAACTGATCCGGCAGGAACTGGACAATGACACCCGGGAGATCCCCATCCCCCAGGAGATCCGGGACTTCTATAAAATGTACCGGCCCTCTCCCCTGGTGCGGGCCTACTGCCTGGAGGAAAAGCTCCAGACCCCCGCCAAGATCTACTACAAGTTCGAGGGCAACAACACCTCCGGCTCCCACAAGCTGAACAGCGCCATCGCCCAGGCTTACTACGCCAAGAACCAGGGCCTCAAGGGCGTCACCACTGAGACCGGCGCCGGCCAGTGGGGTACTGCCCTCTCCATGGCCTGTTCCTACCTGGGGCTGGACTGCCAGGTCTACATGGTGAAGGTCAGCTACGAGCAGAAGCCTTTCCGGCGGGAGGTCATGCGGACCTACGGCGCCGCCGTCACCCCCTCCCCCTCCGATACCACCAGCGTAGGCCGGGCCATTCTGAAGGAGCACCCGGGTACCACCGGCTCCCTGGGCTGTGCCATTTCCGAGGCAGTGGAAGCCGCCGCCAGCCAGCCCGGCTACCGCTATGTGCTGGGCAGCGTCCTTAACCAGGTGCTGCTGCACCAGTCCATCATCGGTCTGGAGGCCAAGGCGGCTCTAGACAAGTACAACATCGTGCCCGATATCATCATCGGCTGCGCCGGCGGCGGCAGCAACCTGGGCGGTCTGATCTCCCCCTTCATGGGTGAAAAGCTGCGGGGCGAGCGGGATTACCAGTTCATCGCCGTGGAGCCCGCCTCCTGCCCCAGCTTCACCCGCGGCAAATTCGCATACGACTTCTGTGACACCGGCAAGGTCTGCCCCCTGGCCAAAATGTACACTCTGGGCAGCAACTTCATTCCCTCCGCCAACCACGCCGGAGGTCTGCGGTACCACGGCATGAGCCCCGTGCTCTCCGAGCTGTACCATGAGGGGCTGATGGAGGCCCGTGCGGTAGAGCAGACAAAGGTCTTTGAGGCGGCGGAGCAGTTCGCCCGGGTGGAGGGCATCCTTCCGGCGCCGGAGTCCAGTCACGCCATCCGGGTAGCCATCGACGAGGCTATGAAGTGCAAGGAGACCGGCGAAGAGAAGACCATTGTCTTTGGCCTCACCGGCACCGGCTACTTCGATATGGTGGCCTATGAGAAGTTCCACAACGGCCAGATGACCGACTATATCCCCACTGACGCAGAACTGGAGGCCAGCTTCGCCCAGCTGCCCAAGGTGCCGGGACAAGATTGACCCTAGTCACGAAGACAGCGGAGGACATGTTGTCCTCCGCTATTTTCTCTGTTCCGGTGGTTTTTCTGCATAAATGTCGCCGGTCTGCGCAAACTGGATCCGAATCCATTTGCCCAGACTGGAGGAATGTCTTGTGTCCAATCCCAACCGCCGCGGCGCCATGGCGCTGGTGTCCGCCTCCCTGTGCCTGACGCTCGCCGCGCTGTTTTATTTCACTGCCCCGGCACCGGCCCTCACCGCCTCCGCCCCCATCGCGGTCCCTGCGGCTGCGGACTGGGGGCTATCCTTCCCCACAGAGGGGGAATCCCCAGTGGGCAATGCCTCTGCGGAGGACCTGGCCCAATACGGCGCCTACTACCTGGGGGATACCAGCCAAAAGGTCCTCTACCTCACCTTTGACTGCGGATATGAGAACGGCTGCACAGAGGCCATACTGGACGCCCTGAAAAAGCACAATGCCCCCGCCGCCTTCTTTGTGGTGGGGCATATGATCGAATCTGCTCCCGACATCGTCCGCCGCATGGCGGCAGAGGGCCACATTGTGGGCAACCACACGTACCACCACCCGGATATGTCCAGCATCTCGGACATGGCCGCATTCCAGAAGGAGCTGACGGACCTGGAGACCCTGTACCAGGAGACCACAGGACAGCCTCTCTCCAAGTTCTACCGCCCGCCTCAGGGAAAATACAGTGTGGAGAATCTGAAGCAGGCCCAACAGCTGGGATACACCACCGTGTTCTGGAGTCTGGCCTATGTGGACTGGAACACGGACGATCAACCTTCTGCGGAGGAGGCCTATGCCAAACTGCTGCCCCGCATCCACGACGGAGCCATCGTGCTGCTCCACTCTACCTCCGCCACCAACGCCGCGATCCTGGATGACCTGCTGACCAAGTGGGAGGAGATGGGCTACACCTTCGCCTCCCTGGACCAGCTGCCCGGGCTGGCCTGACCACGCACCGGACCGGACGCAGCGCCCGACTTCATTCTCCCCTTGCTTCCTGCCGCCTGACATGATAGGATGGTGGAGACGAAAGGGGGCGGCGTCCCATGCGTTCTCTCTCCAAATCCAAGTGGATGGAAGCTGTTCAGTCCTACGTGCTCTATTTCTTTTTCTACTCCGTGCTGGGGTGGCTGTATGAGGTGTTTCTGGAAGTGGTGGTCTACCGCTGGGGATTCACCAACCGGGGTGTGCTGCTGGGGCCCTACTGCCCGGTGTACGGCGTCGGCGCCCTGGTGTTCCTGCTGGCCTTCTCCCGCCTGATGGCTAAGCGGGAGCCAGCGTGGTTCCGCTGGGTGAAGCCGGTGCTGGTGTTCCTGGGCTGCATGATCGCCGCCACCGCCATCGAGCTGGCCACCAGCTATCTGCTGGAGGCCCTGACCGGCGCCTGGCCCTGGCAGACCTACCGAGACTACGCCATCAACTTTGAGGGCCGTATCGCTCTCTCCCCCTCCATCCGCTTCGGACTAGGCGGACTGCTGTTCCTGTACGTGCTCCAGCCCCTGTTCCACCGGCTGGTCCACAGCCTGTCGCCCCGGGTGCGCCGCGGGGCTTGCATCGCCGTTCTGGTGCTGCTGGCTGTGGACTGCGCCGTGCTGCTGTTCCGGTGATGCCGCCTGCCGCATTAATCAAAAGAGGACTGACTTGGTCAGTCCTCTTTCTGTTCTTCCATCATCTTTTCCAGATACTGCTGGATGCAGCGGAACGTCTCCTCGCTGAGGTCGTGTTCCACCTTGCAGGCATCCTCCGAGGCCACCTCCGGCGTTACTCCCAGAAGGACAAAGAGCTTGGAGAGGGTCTTGTGCCGACCGTAGACACGGCTGGCCACTTCCAACCCGCTTTCATTCAGAGTGATGAATCCGTCCGCATCCATCGAGATATAACCGTTTTCCCGCAGCTTCTTCATGGCGATGCTGACGCTGGGCTTGGAGTATCCCAGCTCGTTGACGATGTCAATGGACCGCACCTGCCCCCGCCGCTGCTGCAAAACCAGGATGGACTCCAGATAGTCCTCTGCGGACTCGTGGATTACCATGGCGCTCAACCTTTCTCTTTGGAGAATAAATCACTTGCCGGAAAACGTGAGCCGCCTATCGGCCGTGATCTATTTCGAGCGGGAAAGGTCATGCGGATAGTGGAAAAAAGAGAGACATGCTTTAACATGTCTCTCTTTTTTGGTGGAGATAAGCGGGATCGAACCGCTGACCTCTTGACTGCCAGTCAAGCGCTCTCCCAGCTGAGCTATACCCCCGAACCGCTTGTCCTATGCGGCTTTCGCGCTCGGAACATTGATAAGTATAACAAGATCATCGCCAAATGTCAACACTTATTTTTCGATTTTTCAAATTTTTTCAATAGGGGGTTTTCACTCCTCTTCAGGCCGCAGGACACCGTGGAGGACGAAGCGTGCATTCTCAAATTCATAGCTGCAGGTGGAGAGCGTCACCACCCGGTCCTCTGCCCTGGGTGACACCTTGCTGGAAAAGGCGGACTTCTCCCCCACCTCCTCCAGCCAGGCCAGGTACGCCTGCTCATCGGAGAAATCCAGCATCCAGGCACTCTCCGCCGTGTCCGCCACGTAGCCGGAAAACAGCTCCACCACTCCGGCGTCACCAGCAGAAAAACCGGGTGGGCGTCATAGTAGACCTGCTCCTGATAATTCCCCAGGGCGGCAAACATAGTGCCGTTTTTCATCCGATGGCCGTAGATCACCGTGTTGCGGCCAGAAAAATCCGGCCGGCATGATGTGTCCACAAAAAGGCACCCGGCGCTGTTGGCCGTGCCGTCCAAGAGATGGTCCAGGTAATAGTCATTGTCCGTCCCCTGGACCACCGGGTAGGAGATGCCGGTGTCCGGGCCGTAGAGCCAGGCAGTCACATCCGGATTCACCGCCGCCAGGGCCGTGAAGTCCACCTCCGGCCAGGCCAGCTCTGCCGGCGTCTCCTCCGTCTCCTCCGACGCAGGGGGCAGGGACGCAAACTGCTCCAGTTTGAAATAGGCGTCTGCTCCCACCCGGTACTCGTGCAGGATCCGCAGGACCTGATATCCGCTGAAGCAGGCAATGCCCAGAAACAGGCAGAGAAAGAGCCCGCAGCTCCGGCCCTTCATACCCCCTCCTCCTTTGCGCAGTCCTTCCAGCGCAGGCTGCGAAGCTCGTCCTTCTGCTCCGGCGTGATCCGATAGCTCTCCACAGCCTTCTGAATGGTCTTGTTGTGGGTCCAGCGGTCCAGGCGACGCTGCCGCAGATAGGGCAGCGCCGCGTCGTACTGCTTGGCCAGGGCGGTGGCAAAATACCAAGCCGCCATCATCTTCACGTAATACTCCTCCCGCCGGACACCGGCAGCCAGATCCAAGTCCTCCATCTGAAACCCCTCATCCAGATAAAAGCTCATCAGCATCCCCAGGCCGAAGCGGACAGTATAGGTGTGCGCATCCTCCACCCAGCGGCGGATCTGTTTCCGCAGCTCCGGCGGATGCTTCCGGAATGCCTTCGGGCTCAACAGGTCGCAGGTGGCCCAGTTGTCCACATAGGGCAGGAATGTCTCCAGCGCCGCCACGGCACCGTCATAGTCCGGGATCGCCGAGATCAGCAAGCCGTGGAGGTTATTCTCCTCATAATAGCGGTGGGGCAGCTCCTGGAGGAAGCCCCCTGCCACCGGCGTTCCGGCGATTTCCCGGGCCAGCTTCCGCAAAGCCGGCATCCGGACGCCGATCACCGTCTGCGGGTCCACGGTGGGCATCAGCTTGCTCTGAAAAGCCTGATAGGCCGGGTCCCGCAGGGCAAAGAGCGCAGTTTGGATGTCCGTCATATCCCCGCCTCCCATCCGCGCAGCTCGTCCTTCAAATTGCCGTCCAGATCCAGCCACTGGACGGCGTCCTCCGTCATCCGCATACAGCCGTGCCAGCTGTTCTCCTTGGGGATAGAAACAGAGCCGGGGTTCCAATACCACACCCCGTCCTCCAGACGCCTCATGGGCACGTGGAAGTGGCCGTAGACCACATACCCCGCCCCGTCCAGCAGGGTCCGGGAGGGCCGCTGATCCACATTGAAATGGTGGCCGTGGGTCAGGAACAGCCGCCTGCCGCACAGCTCCTCCACCCGGAAGTCCGCCTCGATGGGAAAGTGCAGCACCATCTGGTCCACCTCCGCATCACAGTTGCCGTGGACACAGAGGATCCGCTCCTTCACGCTGTTCAGCATGGCAAAGACTGCCTTGGGATCGTATCCCTCCGGCAGGTCGTTCCGGGGGCCATGGTACAGAAGGTCCCCCAGCAGCACCAGGCGGTCCGCCCCCCGCTTCTCCATCAGGTCCAGCAGCTTCCGGCAGTACAGGGCACTGCCGTGAATGTCCGATGCGATCCATACGTTCATCGTTCTTCTCTCCTGTCGTTTCGTGTCTCTTCCGGGTATGCGGGCCCAATCTCCAACTCCTCATAACCGGTCTCGCTGTCCGGCCGGCGGGTGAACACGCAGCTCCCGATTTCCGCTAGTACGATCTCGGCCGTGGTGTTCACCGTGCACCCCGGCAGCAGGTGGCCGCCGAAGGCGGAGAGGTCCTCCCGGCTGAAGCTGGCGTGAAGGTGGCAGCCGTACTCCGATACGGTGCCCATCAGGGAGACGATCTCCACATCCTCCTCTCCGCTGCGCACCCGGACACCGGTCGCGTCCCGCAGCCGCCAGCGGGAGACGCAGCCCACACCGGAAACCACTGCCCCGGCGGCGATATGATGCGCCTTCACATAGGCCTCGATCTCCTCGTACAAATCCTGCCCCCGGCGGAGGCGGAAACAATGATACATGATGTTCCCTCCCTGATTGCCCCCGTCTCCGGCGGCTTTGCGGCTATTGTACCACGGAACGGCGCCGCGTACAACGGATTTCCGGCGACAATGTGCAGGGGCGCGGCTTCCCCTGCGCCTCATTTGGACCGCTTCAGCACTTCCAGCACAAACCGCCACACCCGCTGGACGGAGGCGATCTCCATCCGCTCCCGCGGGGTGTGGATGTCCAGCAGATTCGGGCCAATGGACACACAGTCCAGCCCCGGCAGCTTGCCGCTCAGAATACCGCACTCCACGCCCGCATGGATGGCCTCGATCTTTGGCTTCCGGCCGTACTGCTCCTGAAAGACCTCCGTCATCAGGTCCCGCAGGGAGGAGTCCTGCCGGTACTCCCAGGCGGGATAATCCCCGGAGATGGAGACAGTGCCCCCCAGCTGCGCCATCAGGGTCCGGAGGCGACGGTGGAGCATCTCCTTCTGGCTGCCCAGGGAGCTGCGGACGCAGAAGGTGGCCGTCAGGGCCGTCTGGTCCGCAGCCAGGATGCCCAGGTTCAGCGAGGTCTGCACCAGACCGTGGATCTCCATGCTCATGGCCTGGACGCCGTTGGGCAGGCAGGTGAGCATGCAGACTGCCCGCTCTGTGGACGCCCAGTCCATAGGCGTCTCCCGCACGGTGCAGGGCGCCGCCTCCACGCGGAGGCCCGGGTCCGCTGCGGCATATTCCCGGGAGAGATCCGCGGCCAATGCCTCCGCCGCCTGCCGGGCGACGGCATCGTCAGATACCACCACCTGGGCGGACGCCTCCACGGCGATGGCGTTGTCCTTTCCGCCGCCCGCCGCCGTCACCAGGCGCAGCTCCGTCCGTTCCGCCATGGCCTGGAGCAATCGGCCCAGCAGCACACAGGCATTGGCCCGGCCCTTGTGGATCTCTGTGCCGGAGTGCCCCCCGGCAAGCCCCCGGACCGTCACCTCCAGCGCCGCGCCGTCATAGGGCGCCCGGGTCACGGGCAGAGTGCACTGGGCCATGCTTCCGCCTGCGCAGCTGACGGTGAAGATCCCCTCCTCTTCGGAGTCCACGTTGATGAGCTTCCGCCCCCGGAGAGGCGCGGCGTCCAGGGCCTCCGCTCCCAGCATTCCGATCTCCTCGTCCGTGGTGAGGACCACCTCCAGCCGGGGGTGGGGGATCGCCTGATCGTCCAGGATCGCCAGGGCCATGGCCACCGCAATGCCGTCATCGCCGCCCAGGGTGGTGCCCTTCGCCCGGACGCAGCCGTCCTCCACCAGCAGGTCCAGGCCCTCTCCGGCCATGTCCTTGGTGCAGCCGGGCTCTTTTTCACACACCATATCCAGGTGGCCTTGAAGAATGACGGGTGCCGCCGCCTCATACCCGGGCGTGGCCTCCTGGATGATAATGACGTTCCCCGCCTGGTCCTGATGGCACTCCAGCCCCCGCTCCCTGGCAAAGGCTGCGCACCAGTCGCTGACCGCCTGGCAGTTCCGGGAGCCGTGGGGGATGGCACACAGCTCCTCAAAGAAGCGGAACACCCCCTGGGGCTCCAACTGTTCCAACACGCGCATAAACACTCCTTTCCCGGCGGGCCATTCTCCCGGCGCCGCCGTCTGTTTCCGCCTTGTAGTATATCCCATTCCCAGGGGCGGCGCAAGCCGATTGGGAAAAACAGAAGAGGCGCCGGCCATTTTGCCGGTGCCTCTTCCCCGTGCGCTGTCTCTCACGAAAGCTCAGAGAACCGTAGGACCACCTTGAACAGGTCTCCGTCCACAGTCAGCTCCAGGGTGCCCTTCTGGAGCTCTGTCAGGCTCCGGGCGATGGAAAGGCCCAGGCCGTTTCCCTCGCCGCCTCGGGCGGCGTCTCCCCGGACGAACCGTTCCAGCAGTTCCTCCGCCGGGATATCTAACGGCGCCCGGGAGGTGTTTTTGAAGGAGATCACCGCCTGGCCGTCTCGCTCCTCCAGCGTCAGGTACACCCGGGTGCCCCGCTGGGCGTACTTACAGATGTTGTTCATCAGGTTGTCGAACACCCGCCACAGCCGTCGGCCGTCCGCCAGGATGGTCACCGCTGTCTCCGGTTGCCGGGTTACCAGGTCCAGGCCCGCGTCCTTCAGCTTCTGTTCGTACTCCCCTGCCGCCTGGGTCAGCAGCACGCCAGGCTGGCAGGGGGCCAGATTCACCTCCAGATTCCCTGTGGAGGCCTTGGACGCCTCCACCAGATCCTCGATCAGCCGCTTCAGCCGCTCGGACTGGCGGGTGAGGACAGCCGCGTACTCCGGGATCTTCTCACTGTTCGGGGGCTCCTTTCCGATGAGGTCCGCGTAATTGATGATGGAGGTCAGGGGCGTCTTGATGTCGTGGGACACGTTGGTGATGAGCTCCGTTTTCATCCGCTCGCTGCGCATCCGCTGGTCCACCGCCGCCGCCATGCCCTGGGCGATGTGGTTCAGGTCCTCGCCGTGGGATTTGAAGTCCAGCACCATCCGGCTGGTGTCCACCTGATAGCTCAGGTCCCCGGCGGCCAGAGCCCGGCCGCCCAGCAGCAGCTTCCGGCACATGAGGGCCAAAGCCAGCACCGCCAGGAGCAGCAGGAGCTTCTCAAAGATCCACAGGAGCGCCAGCAGGCCCCAGCTCCAGGCGAACATGCTGAACAGGATCCCAAGGCCCTCCAGGACACAGAGGCCCAGGAACACCAGCACGGTCTTGCCCACCAGGGGGACGTTGTGAAGCAGTCCCGCCAGCCCATGCGCTGCGCCCCGGAGGCCGCTGCCCAGGGCCCGAAGGACCGCCCCGCCGCCACGGCGGAGCAAGCGGAGGGCCACATAGACCACCGTATTCCTCCACCAGCCACCCAGTTTGAGCCGCAGGGCCAGGGACATGCACCAGCCGGTAAAGACGCCCGCCAGGGCGGCAGGACCCAGTACCACAGCCAGCACCACGCCAATGCCTCCAAAGTTGGCCTCCACCACCAGTTGGATGCCCAAGAACAGCCCCAGTGCCACCGCCGCCGTCAGAAGGTCCAGTGGGATCCGTGTCCCCCAGCCGGGACGGACGCCGTCCACGTAAGGATGGTGCCCGGCGGCACACAGCAGGAAGATGAAGCAGACTGTCACCAGCAGCGCCGCAGCAGCGATGATGGCGTAGATCCAGTAGCGGAGGGCGTAGGCCAGTTCCGCCAGCCGGTTGGCCAGGGCGTAGTCGTCGTCATAAACAAACACAGAGGACAGCGGCACTGTAATCCGCACGGTATAAGCGTTCTCAACAACGCCGGCGCTGGGCCGTTCCGGATTTGCCCAGTCATAGGAAAATCTGAACTGCCACGGACTATCATATTCTGCAAGCCCCGTGTACCAGAGCTCCCTGCCGGTCTTATCCTGTACCATGACGTAAGAGATGTTCCGCTCCGCACAGTAGCTGTCTGCTGCTTCCGTATTCATCTGGTATACCTGCTCTTCACTGTTCCAGATCAGGAAATTGAGAAGCGTCTGCCCGTCTCCCCAGGCGATATTGGAAAACAGCTCCTGCTTGAAAGCCGTCTCGCTGGTGACATAGACGTCGGTGCTGTACAAAAACACCGCGCCCAGCACACCGCCGGCGGTAACGGCGGTCATCACCAGCATCAGCAGAAAGGCTATGACCTTGGCCGCCGTACTCTCCGTGAGCCTCTTTTTCCGTTTCGGTGCCGGAGGCTGCATGGGCTGCTCCTCCATCACCGCCTGGGCGATCTCCTTTTCGATGTTCTGTTCGATGGCCTTCATGTCCGCATCCCCTTTTCCAGTTTGTACCCCTGGCCCCAGACCACCTTTAAGTATCTGGGCTCCGCCGGGTCGATCTCGATCTTCTCCCGCAGGTGGCGGATGTGAACCGCCACTGTGTTCTCACTGCCGAAGGGAGCGTCCTTCCATACCTTCCGGTAGATCTCCCTGGGGGAGAACACCTGCCCCGGGTGCTCCAGCAGCAGCTTCAGAATATCGTACTCCGTGGGCGTCAGAGCTACCGGATCCCCATCCACGGCGACGGTCTTCTCCCGGTCGTCCATCTGGATAGTGCCCAGGGTCAGCACCTCCGGCCGGAGTGCACCGCCCCCCAGCTGGAAGTACCGCCGCAGCTGGCTGCGGACCCGGGCAGCCACCTCCACCGGGTTGAAGGGCTTGGTGATGTAGTCGTCTGCCCCCACGTTGAGGCCCAGGATCTTATCCGTGTCTTCGCTCTTGGCAGTCAGCAGGATCACCGGCACGTTACTCACCTGCCGGAGCTTTGCCAAAGCGGTAATCCCGTCCATCTCCGGCATCATAATGTCCAGCAGCACCAGATGGATGTC
>OHWE01000803.1_pt1 | contig 12185 bp, 10 predicted proteins | sample 1579661 | NCBI WGS metagenome assembly OHWE01 (sample SAMEA3882552, study PRJEB24775) | human gut metagenome | biome: human-associated habitat; feature: intestine environment; material: feces | place: Netherlands | collected 2009/2010 | reverse complement strand
GCATATTGCGGGCCAGTACCTGGATAACGGCTATACCGGGACGAACTTTGCGCGGCCAGAGTGGGAACGGCTGATTCGGGATGTCAAAGCGGGCAAAATCAACTGTATCATCGTCAAAGACTTGTCCCGCCTGGGCCGGAACTATATTGAGACCGGCGACTTCCTGGAGCGCACCTGCCCGGAACTGGGTGTCCGGTTCATCTCGGTCAATGACCACTATGATACGCAGTCGCTCCATTCCCAAGACGAACTGACTGTTTCCGTAAAGAATATCATAAACGACTACTACGCCAAGGATATTTCTATGAAGTCCGGGGCAGCCCTGAAGGCCAAGCGGTTGAACGGGGAATATATCGGAAGCTACGCTCCCCACGGCTACCGGAAAGACCCTGAGAATAAGAACCGGCTGCTGATTGACCCTGAGACGGCGCCCGTGATCCGGCAGATCTATCAGTGGCGCGCGGAAGGACTTGGGTATAGCACGATCACACGGATGCTCAATGAGCGTGGGATTCCCTCTCCCGGCCGGTATCGGTTTGAACACGGTATCATTACCAACAACAATAAAAAGGGGTCGGCCCTTCTCTGGAACCGGCACGCGCTAAGTGATATTCTCCGCAACATCGCCTACATCGGCCATTTGGCTCAGGGGAAATGTACCGCCAGCCTGATCCGGGGGATACCGGCTCATCGCACGAAGGAGTCTGAATGGGACATCGCTTACAATACCCATGAGCCTATCATTGAAGAAGACCTGTTTTATCGCGTCCAGGCGATCAACCAGGCGAATGCGGCGGCCTACCATGCCAGTTACGGCTCGTGCGACCATTTGCCAAAGAGGGATAACCCCTACCGTAAAAAGCTGGTGTGTGCCGATTGCGGCACACAGCTGAAGCTCTATCGGAGCCTGAGCCGGGACCGAAAGAAAGCCTATTTCACCTATATCTGCCCGACCTACGAGGAACATCGGGAACTGCGATGCACGAAAAAGTCGATCCGCTGCGATGACTTGGATGATGCGGTGCTGCAGGCGCTCCGCGTACAAATGGAACTGTTTTGTGACGCACAGGAGGTGCTGGCCAAGCTGGCAGAGAAAGCACCGGGAACCAGAGGCAGAGACCTTCCGGCACAAAGCGAACTTCATAAAATCAAGCAGGAAATCAAACGGAAACAGGGTTACGCTCTGGCCTTGTATGAGGACTATAAATCCGGGCTGCTGACGAAAGAAGAGTGTGTCATGGCCCGGGAAAAATACCAAAAAGAGATCGAGGAATTGAATGGCAGGGCCGCGCTGCTGGAAAGCCGGGAAGATCGGGCGTCCAGAGCGTTGGAAAAGACAAAAGCGTGGGCGGAGCTGTTTCAGCGATACCGCCATGCGGAGCATATCACCAAAGAATTGGTCGCGGCCTTCGTAGACCAGATCCGGGTGGCGGCCGATGGCTCCATCCAGATCACGTTCCTCTTTGACGACGCGCTGAACGACCTGTATGCACATTGTAAATCGCTCTGTGGGGAGGTGGCATGATATGGCCGAGTCCCTTGCAGCCTACTACCGGACGTCTCTGGAAGATTTTAACCGGGCGCACGGCCTGTCGGAACAGAGCCAGTCGATTGGGAACCAGCGTAAGGTCATCATGGAGTTTCTGAGGAACAATGGGGAGCTGTCACGATACCCGGTCATCGAATATGTGGATGACGGACTGACCGGCACCAACACCGACCGTCCGCAGTTCCAGGCCATGATCGAAGCGGCCCGCCGGGGTGCGGTCACCTGCATCGTTGTCAAAGACCTCTCACGATTTGGAAGAAACTATTTGGATGTAGGCGACTACCTGGAACATATTTTCCCCTTCCTCGGAGTGAGGGTCATTGCGATCAACGATGGGTATGACAGCCGGCAGTATGTGGGCAAGACCGGAGGCATGGATGTTGCTTTCCGTAATTTTATCTACGAGAATTACAGCAGGGATTTGTCTATCAAGGTCCGCTCTGCCATGCAGGTACGCATGAAAGATGGGCGCTTTGTCAACCACGTGCCATACGGATACAAGAAGCACCCTTCTGATAAGCACCAAATGGTACCCGACGAACTGACCGCTCCTATTGTCCGAGAGATCTTTCTCTCCGTGATCGGAGGAAAAAGCACAACACAGATCGCAAAAGACCTTAACGCCAGAGGGGTGCTTACACCGCTGGAATATAAGAAGCACCGGCTGAAGCCGGCCTGCCAGGGACGGGAACTCATGTGGTCCCATGTCACGGTGCTCAACATCCTGCACAATATCAAATACACCGGCGCCATGGCCAACCATATCCGGGAAAGCCGCTATATGCGGGACCGGAACCAGCGCAGGGTGCCGAGAGAGGAATGGATTATCACAGAGGGCACGCATGAAGCGATCGTCTCCAACGCGGAATATGAGGCTGCCCAGGAGAAGATCAGAGCTGTAAAGAAGCATGACAGGAAAGCCCCGGACGCAACTGACCGGGTGTTCTACTGCGGGCACTGCGGCCGAAAACTGCGGAAGTCCTTCGGCCTGGATGCCTACTTTGCCTGCGACACACAACTCTACCAGGAGAACGCCGCCTGCGCGGGCATCCGCTGGAGCAAGACGGATCTGGAGGCTGCTTTGCTCCCGATCTACCGGATGCAGCTTTTTTTGATGGGTGAGCGTGCAAAAGAACTTCAGAATACTCTGGAGAACTGCCCGAAAGTAGATTGGGATGACCGTATCAGCAAAATCGACCAGGAGATCGCACGGCACAATGCCCAGAAGATCCAGTATTATGAGGCGTATCGAAGCGGAGAGCTGAGTCGAGAGGTATTCTTTCAGAGGAAAACCGCCTTAGCCGACAGAATCGCCGAACTCCAGGGAAAACGCGCAAAAGCTGAGGAAGACCGACGGCAATATCAGAACGATCTGGCCGAGCAAAATAAAGTCGGCCGTGAGATGGCAGAATACCTGTCCGCTTCCGATATGGATGACGAGGCATTTAAGAACAGTATGTATGCGGCCATAGAGAAGGTCGTTGTTTTCAGCAATCGGCATATCGAAGTGAAGTGGAAATTTGATGATTTGTTTGAAACGCTCCAAGAGAAAGAAAGGAGAGCTGTATGAAGGTCGCCATATACGCGCGTGTTGCAAATGAGGACCAGACAGCACTGTCCCATCAGGAAAGCAGTCTGAGGCTGTGGGCTGCAGAGCAGGGGCACGAGGTCATGGGCGTGTTTCATGACATGGCGCCCGGAACCTCACTGGATCGCCCTGGACTCCAGGCATTGATCCGCGGGTTAGACGCCGGCTGTTTTGAGGGCGTGGCCGTTCATGGCTTCGACCGGCTCGTGCGGGGGACCGACCTGATTCCTCCGCTTACAGAGAAGTTTCAGTCGTTGGGAGTAAAACTTGTTTCTCCACATGAACTGGGTGATATGTTTGCAACCTCTGAAATGGTTCTAAATGCCTTAAAAAAGGACTACGACGCATGGCCTTGGGACAAGGTTTCTAAGAACAGGTAAGCGAAAAGAAGGGCTCATGGCTTGACCATGAGTCCTTCTTCTTGCCCACTTGGCGGATGACACTGAGTTCCTGCCGATCAGATGTATTATGCACAAAATTGGATGATCCATTTTGTGCATAATCACACTTTGTCCTAATAGCTCTCATAGGGTATCGAAATTTGTAAAAAACAGGAAAATAAAGTCGATTGAATTGTTGCAAATTTTATAGTATATTATTCAAAAACGCCGAGAATATATGCTCAAAAATTCACTTATGTTTTACTTGACACATTAGGACGACCTGGGCCGGGTGGTAATCCCCAAGGAGATCCGGCGCACCATGCGGATCCGGGAGGGCGATCCATTGGAAATCTACACCAGCCGCGAGGGTGAGGTCATCTTCAAGAAATACTCGCTGCTGGGCGGTGTGGAGGACTTCGCCGCGGAGCTCTGCGAGACCATGAGCCGGTCCACCGGCAGCGTCTGCGCCGTCACGGACCGGGACACGGTCATCGCCGTGGCGGGCGGCAGCAAGCGGGAGCTTATGGGCAAGCGGATCACCCCGGAGCTGGAGCAGATCATGGAGAGTCGGAAAATCTACCAGTACACCGGTGAGGGCCAGCCCCTCCAGGTGACGGAGGGCATCGACAGCCTGCTGACCACCGTGGCGGCCCCCATCCTGGCGGAGGGCGACCTGCTGGGCCTGGTGCTGTTCATCTCCAGCGATCCCGCTGCCGTCACCGGCGACACCGAGTACAAGCTGGCCCAGACCATCGCCGCCTTTCTGGGCCGGCACATGGAGAGCTGAATCCTCTCTCCCGCGCGGACGCCTGTACAGGCGTCCGCGTTTTTGATGGCATGAAATGCCGGAAAGACGCTATGCTGGAAGTATCCCCCAATTCGGAAGGAGCTGCTTCCATGACAGTTTCAGAGTGGATCGCGTATGTGGACCAGCGGGTCTGGGGCCCGGGAATGCTGGTGCTGCTGATGGGCACCGGCGTCTTCCTCACCCTGCGCACCCGCTTTCTCCCCTGGCGGAACCTGGGCTGGGCGCTGAAAAGTGTTCTCGGCCGTGACTCCCGCGCCAAGGCAGGCGGGGCCGGCGATGTGTCCCCCTTCTCCGCCCTGATGACCACGCTGGCCGCCACCATCGGTACCGGAAACATCGTGGGCGTGGCCACGGCCTTGGTGGCGGGCGGCCCCGGTGCCTTGGTGTGGATGGAGATCTCCGCCCTCTTCGGCCTTTCCTCCAAGTGCGCGGAGTGCCTGCTGGCCGTCAAGTACCGCCAGCGGGACGCCGGCGGCGAAATGCGCGGCGGCCCCATGTATACCATGTGCGCCGCCCTGCGGTGGAAGCGGCTGGGAGGTGCCCTGGCCTTTCTCTTCGCCCTCTTCACAGTCCTGGCCTCCCTGGGCATGGGGGACATGGCCCAGGCCAATTCCATCGCCGGGGCGCTGGCCGACAGCTTCTCCGTTCCGGCCCGGACCACCGGGGTGGCAGTGGCTCTGCTGGCTCTCGTGGTCATTCTGGGCGGTATCCGGCGGATTGCCGGAGTCTGCTCCGTGGTGGTGCCCCTCATGGCGGTCCTTTACCTGCTGGCGGGCACCGCAGTGCTGCTGGGGCATCTGTCCGCTCTGCCCGGAGCCGTGGCAGAGATGTTCCGCCTGGCCTTCTCTCCCGCCGCCGCTGCGGGTGGCGCGGCGGGGACTATGACCGCCTCCGCCCTGAACGCCGCCCGCTGGGGCATTGCCAGAGGCTGCTTTTCCCATGAGGCGGGCATGGGCTCCGCCGCCATCCCCGCCGCCTCTGCCGCCACAGACAGCCCCGCCCGTCAGGGCTATGTGAACATGACCGGCGTATTCTTCGACACCACGGTGATCTGCACAGTCACGGGCCTGTGCATCTGCGCCTCCGGCGTGCTGGGGACTGCCGACGCTTCCGGCGCGCAGGTAAACGGCGTGGCCCTCACCGCCCTGGCCTTTAAGACCGTGCTGGGCCCCCTGGGGGGGCTGCTGGTCTCCCTGGGGATCGTGCTGTTCGCCTTCTCCACCATCCTGGGATGGGAGTTCTGCGGGGAAACGGCCTTTGCATTTCTCTTCGGCCGCCGGGCCATCCCTCTCTATCGAATTCTCTTCGCCCTGGCGGCCTTTCTGGGCGCCACTCAGAGCCTGGAGGTGGTATGGAATCTCTCCGACATCTTCAACGCCCTGATGGCAGTGCCCAACCTGATCTCCCTGCTCCTCCTCTCCGGCACCGCCGCCCGGGAGCTGGAGGCCTTCCAGCCGGAGATCCGCCGCGGGCGGAGACTCCGGCAGAGGCGGGCCGTCCGGCGGGCACTCTGAGTCCGCTTTCTTCAGGTGCCACCGACGGGGGCCGCCTGCCCCTGCCGGCATGTCCGGGACCGTGTGCAGGTCCGTCTCCCCATTCGGATGGGAAATGGCGGAATTCGTGAATTTTTTTCTGGAGGAGTTGCTTTTTTCCAGTTTGATGGTAAGATAAAGTACGGTAAAGATTTTAAACAAAGGACTTGATACCATGACCAAAATTGATATTGTCTCCGGCTTCCTTGGCGCCGGCAAGACCACTCTTATCAAAAAGTTGCTGGCGGAGGCCTTTCCCGGCGAAAAGCTGGTGCTGATCGAGAACGAGTTCGGCGAGATCAGCATTGACGGCGGCTTTCTGAAGGAGTCCGGCGTGCAGATCAGCGAGATGTCCGCCGGGTGCATCTGCTGCTCCCTGGTGGGGGACTTCCACAAGGCGCTGAAGGACGTGCAGGCCCAGTTCCACCCGGACCGCATCCTCATCGAGCCCTCCGGCGTGGGCAAGCTGTCCGACGTGATCGTGGCGGTGCAGAACACCGCCGATGAGACCGACGACATGAAGCTGAACAGCTTCGTCACCGTGGCGGACGCCACCAAGGTGAAGGTCTACATGAAGAACTTCGGCGAGTTCTACAACAACCAGATCGAGGCCGCCGGCACCATCATCCTCTCCCGGACCCAGAAGATGAGCCAGGAGAAGCTGGAGGCCGCCGTGGCCATGCTGCGGGAGAAGAACGCCGACGCCGCCATCCTCACCACCCCCTGGGACCAGCTGGACGGCAAGACCATCCTGGCGGCCATTGAAAAGGTGTCCCTGGCGGACGAGCTGCTGGAGAAGATGCGCGCCGAGCACGCCGCCGATGAGGCGGAGCACGAGCATGCGCATCACCACCATGACCACGAGCATGCGCATGAGGAGCACGAACACCATCACGATCATGACCATCACGACCACGAGGAGCATGACCACCATCACGATCACGATGAACACGCGCATCACCATGACCACGACCACGAGTGCGACGATCCCAACTGCTCCTGCCACCACCATCACCACCACGCCGACGAGGTGTTCACCTCCTGGGGCAAAGAGACCCCCAAGGTGTTTGCCCAGGCGGACATTGAGCGGATCCTCACGGCCCTGGACTCCGGCGACTACGGCAAGATCCTGCGGGCCAAGGGCATCGTGAACGGCGAGGGCGGCAAGTGGATCGAGTTCGACTTCGTCCCCGAGGAACATGAGGTCCGGGCAGGCCATCCCGACTACACCGGCCGGCTGTGTGTCATCGGCGCCGAGCTGCAGGAGGACAAGCTCTCCCAGCTCTTCGGTCTGTGAACTCTTTTCTTGAAAGACTGTAACCACACTTGATATTGCTGCACAAAATCAAGTGGAGTCCGTCCCCGAAGTAGGGAAAAGAGCCAAAAGAGCTTCAGCGCGCCGCGGTGGCCGGTGTGAGGGACTGTCAGAGTCGAAAGTCAGATTTCCTGCTGTCCGGGCGCCCGTTCCGCGTATTTTACCCGAAAGGAAATGCACATTATAATGGCAGACATTCCTGTTTATCTGGTGGCCGGCTTTCTGGATGCCGGCAAGACCAATTTCATCAACGGCATCCTGGAGGACGGCTTCGCCCGCCAGGATCCCACCCTGCTGCTCTGCTGCGAAGAGGGCGAGGAGGAGTACGAGAAAAACGCTTTGGACAACGTGACGGTCATCACCATTGAGGACGAGGAGGACCTGAAGTGCTCCTACCTGAAGGAGCTGGAGAAAGAGTACCACCCCAAACAGGTGCTGATCGAGTACAACGGCATGTGGCAGATGGAGCGGCTGTACCGGGAGGTTCTGCCCGCCAACTGGGTGCTGTACCAGATCATGACCTTCGTCTACGCCCCCACCTTTGAGATGTACGCCAAGAATATGGGCCAGCTGATGATGGAGAAAATCACCAACGCGGACATGCTGGTGTTCAACCGCTGTACGCCGGAGCTGCGGGACGCCCTGCGGAAGCGGAACCTTCGGATGGTGAACCGTCGGGCTGACATTTACCTGGAGATGGAGGACGGCACCAGCGAGGACTACCTCACCGGCGACGAGTGCCCCTTCGACCTGAGCCAGGACCTGATCGACGTGCCGGATGACGACTTCGGTGTGTGGTATGTGGACGTGATGGATCACCCGGACCGCTGGGCGGGCAAGATGGTCCACATGAAGCTTATCATGTGCCACTCCAAGAAGTACCCGGGCATCCACTGCCCCGGCCGCTTTGTCATGACCTGCTGTGAGAACGACATCCAGTTCATGGGTCTCATCGCCAAGGGCATGAACCTGAACCAGTACCAGAACCGGGACTGGGTGGAGGTCACCGGCCGGATGGCGGTGGAGAAGCACGCCGCTTACAAGGGCAAGGGGCCGGTGATGCATGTGATCTCCATCGGGCCCTGTGAGAAGCCCCAGCAAGAAGTCGTGACGTTCTAAGAGGGGAGCGGGCTCCCCTCCTAACCACCCTACCACCAGTCTGCGGACTGGTGTGTGCCCAAGGCGCACGGATCAACGTATTTTCGGCAGGCGCATGTCCTGCCGAAAATGGATCCGAATTTCTTCGAAATTCGATACGGGGTGTATAACCTTGCTGCAAAAATCCCCTCCGTTGTTGAACGGAGGGGATTTTTGTCTTATGCGAGACCAGGCGCCCAAGGATTCTCATCGGGCAGGCCCCGGCCCGTCTCCCAGCGGCTCACGGCCTTGTCCGTCACGTGGAGCCGTTCCGTCAGTTCCCCCTGGCTCCAGTTCTTCTCTTTTCGGCGCCGGGCGATCAGCCCGCCGGTGGCTTTTGCGTCCATGCCATCCGCTCCTTTTCCAGCCATATCATACCACAAAACTGTCTCAAAGGCACTCTACACTTCGCAGGAGCCTTGCTTTTTTCCGGAAAATCCTTATAATGGAGGTATTCTGTGTGTGGAAATCTAACCAGAAAGGACCGTCTGCTCTTGAAGCTCCATGACCATTTTCCCAAAGTCCGACTGCCCCTGTGGGCCACGCTTCTGGCCGCTGTGCTGCTGGCGGGCGCCATCACTCTGCTGGCGCTCTGGTGCCAGCCCAATGCCCTGCGGAGCGTCCTGGCCGTCTTCCGGGCGCAGCCGCTGCTGATTATCCTGAACTGCCTGCCGGTGGGGATGCTGCTGCTGGTGTTCACCTGCCTGCTCCGGAACGTGTTCTTCGCCGGGGCGCTGGCGAACTTCGCCGTCTGCGCCCTGTCTATCGCCAACCGCATCAAGATCGAGGTACGGGACGAGCCGGTGTTTCCCCGGGACTTTGCCCTGCTGAAAGAAGCGGGCAGCGCTGTGGGGACTTACGACATCCAGTTCCCGGTGCCGTCCATCGCCGCCGTCGTGGTGTTCTCGCTGGTGCTGGTGGCCCTGGGGCTCTTCGTAGGCAGCCGCCCCTTCCCCATCGCCCGGCTCCGCGGCTGGGTGGGAAGCCTGCTGGGGGCTGCCGCCAGCTTTGCCGTGCTGGCAGGACTGATCCTGACAGTCTATGCCTCCAATGATCTGTACAACTCCTTCCGGGTATCCAACGCCTACTATATTCCCTCCGTGTTCAACGAGCTGGGGTTCCCCTACTGCTTCTGCCACCAGTTCACCACCTACCCGGTGGACAAGCCTGAGGGCTTCAGTCGGTCGGAGGCGGCCGGCTGGGACCAGGGCGGCGACACCGGTCTGGGGAAGGATGTGAACGTCATTATGGTGATGGATGAGGCCTTCTCCGATATCACGGACAGCGACGCTTTCGCTTTCACAGCGGAGAACGACCCCCTGCCCAACCTCCACGCCCTGCGGGAGGATCCCCACGCCGTCGCCGGCCATATCGTGGTGCCCGGCTTCGCCGGCGGCACTGCCAACACGGAATTCGACGTGCTGACAGGCATGCAGACCAACGCGCTCGCTGCCGGAACGACCTCCTCCTTCCGGGTGGTAAACCGGAACCTGGACAGCCTCTTCCGGGTGTTTGGCGGCGATGGCTACCACACCTCCTTCTTCCACCCGGGGGACGACTGGTTCTACAACCGAGAGAACGTCTACCGCTGGTTCGGGGCGGAGGAGACCGTATTTGCTGACCAGATGGAGGCGCTTGCATACAAGGGCCGCTGGGTCACGGATGACTACATGGCGGGCCTGATTGAACAGGAATTCGCGGACACTGTGGCCGCCGGCGAGACGCTGTTCCACTACACAACCACCATTCAGAACCACATGTCCTACACCCTGGACAAGTACGGCGAGAGCTATGCCTATCCGGAGGTGCCGCTGAACACGGCGGTGTCCGACGAGGTGGAGACGCTGCTGAGAGTCTACACCGAAGGGGCTCGGGACGCGGACGCCATGCTGGGCCGTCTGGTGGACACTTTCTCCGCCGCGGAGGAGCCGGTGGTGCTGGTGTTCTTCGGAGACCACCTGCCCTATCTGGGCGACAACCAGCTGGCCTACGCGGAGCTGGGCTTCACGGCCCGGCCGGAGTGGGACGCGCTGACCTCCTACGAGACGCCCTATGTGATCTGGGCCAATGACGCCGCCGCGCAGGCCCTGGACTGGGAGGCCGCCGTAGCGTCCCTGGACCTGCCGGAGGATGGGCGGCTCTCCGCCAGCTTCCTGGGGGCCGCGGTGCTGGAGCTCACCGGGCGGACCGGGGAGAGCCCCTGGTTCGACTTTCTGAACCAGCTGCGCCGGGAGCTGCCCGTGGTGCAGAAGCAGGCATATCAGCTGGCAGACGGCACAGTGACGGACCAGCTGACGGAGGAACAGGCGGCGAAGATCGCCAAATGGCGTCAGTGGAGCTACTACAAGCTGATGTATAAGGAGATCGACTGAAAACGGCCCCCGGTGGACAGTGTCCGCCGGGGGCCGTTCTTTTCTTGACAGGTCTGACTGCCCTTGATACAATGGAGAAAAGCCCCATCTTTTGAAAGGATGTGCGCCCCATGAAGTCCTGGTCTCAACGGGAACTGGCGCTGGCTGTGCTGGTGGTCTTTGCCGCACCGGCTATCCCCTATGTCACCTTCCGCTTGCTGGGGGATTTGTCGTCTCTTTTCCTTGGGACAGTTCCTCTCATAGGGACGCTCTTGTCTCTGTTCCTCTACGCTTGTATCTCTGCCCTGGTGACGGGGGGCCGTTTTTTCTCTGGGCCCGGAGAGGCCGCCGGATCTGGCCCTGGGTCTTGGCTCTGGCGGTCTGCCTGGGTCTATTCCGTCTTTTGTGTATAGACATAAATGCCACTAACAATCTGCTGGCACTTGTTACTGGCTATCACAACAATGAGTCCACCGCTTTCCACCTGCTCTACCTACGGGTATGCTACAGCGGAATGCTGTTTGGGGTGGCCTTGGCGGCCATTGTCGCCTGGTTCCTTCGCAAAATCAACTCCTGACAAGAAAGCCGCCCGGAGCCGTTGGCTCCGGGCGGTTCGGTGTGGAGCTCCCGCCCCTGATGGATCGGGACATTGGCCGGCCCATGGAAAGCTAGGCCGTGTGGAATTCCGGCCCGGAATCCCGTGCTCCTTTGCCTACATCCCCTCCAGCGGTTGCAGCTCCGTTCCTTCCGGGAAGGCCCCGGCATAGGAGACGCCTACCGCATCCAGCAGCTCCAGCCGCATCCGGCAGAAACTCCCGCCGCCGGTGATGCAGAACACGTTTTCCCCCTGCCGCAGCGTCACCGGCCAGTTGCTCCAGATGGCGCCGTATGCCTCCTCCGATGCCCCCTGCAGTTCCCAGGACTCCCCACCGGCCAGACACACCGTCACCGGCTGGTCCTGGGAGGCATAGGTGCAGTTCACCGTGGTCGTGCAATCCTCCTCCACGGCGACATAGAGAAACGCCGCCGGTTCCTGCCGGGTGGTCAGGGAGAATTCTGCCGTGATCGGATCATCGGCAACCGTCAGGGTTTCAAACTGCGGCCCTGCCGGGGTCTCGGCGGTCTCTTTCCGTTCTGTCTCTGGAAACGCCGACAGATCCTCCGGAATATCTTCCAGGCGGCCGCAAGCCGCCATGAGAAAGCAGCAGATCAGGATCAAAACGCAGTGTTCCTTCTTCATGAAAATACCAGTCCTTTCCTCACGCTCTGTTTATCAAACGAAATGGCTGCATCCTTTTCCTCATCTCCCGCAAAAAAGCCAGCGGCTGTGCCGCTGGCTTTCAGACGTTCTCGTTTTTCGGGTGAAAATGTTCCCACACCGCCTGGGCGGCGGCCCGGGGCACCACGGCGGCAAGGGTCTCCACATCCGCCTCCCGGATGGCCTTGAGCGTTTGGGCCGGGTCCGCGCCCATGGCCACCTGGGCCACATACACATAGCCGTAGGTCATCAGGATGGCGCCCA
>OHWE01000801.1_pt1 | contig 12201 bp, 9 predicted proteins | sample 1579661 | NCBI WGS metagenome assembly OHWE01 (sample SAMEA3882552, study PRJEB24775) | human gut metagenome | biome: human-associated habitat; feature: intestine environment; material: feces | place: Netherlands | collected 2009/2010 | reverse complement strand
CTGTGAGGGACCTGATCTCCCTCACGTGAATAGAAAAGTGCGGAGGAATCAACGTGGAAAAACTTCTCGATGAAATCGAATCTTACTGGAGCACCCGTACAGAAGGGTACTCCGAAGTGAATCATAAAGAGCTTGCAGGAACGCAGAAAAACGCATGGCTTAAGGTGCTGACCAGTCAGTTTCCGGACAAACCCAAGGAAGAGATCCGTATCCTGGATATCGGAACAGGCCCCGGATTTTTTCCTGTGATCCTGGCAGAAGCCGGATATCATGTAGATGCAGTGGATTATACGGAAGGAATGCTGGAAAAGGCAAAGGAAAATGCAGGAGACCTTTGCCGGAATATCCGCTTTTTGAGGATGGATGCACAGAAGCTGGATTTTGAGGATAATACCTTTGACGTGGTCATTTCCCGAAATCTTACCTGGAATCTGGAGCATCCTGATGTTGCTTATAGAGAGTGGGTCCGTGTACTGAAGGTAGGAGGAAGACTTCTGAATTTTGATGCCAACTGGTACGGTTATCTTTATGAGGAAGAGCAGCGTAAGGCCTACGAAAACGACCGGAAAAATGTGGAAAACAACAGCCTGGATGATCACTATCTCTGTACGGATATTGAGCGCATGGAGCGGATCGCCCTCCAGGTACCGCTGTCAAAGATCAGTCGTCCCCAGTGGGATGTAAAAACTCTCCGGGAAGCAGGACTTCTTGGAATCCGCACAGACACAGAAATATGGAAAACGGTCTGGAGTGAGGAGGAGAGATTAAATTATCAGTCCACACCAATGTTTATGGTAACTGGTGTAAAGCCGGATCATTTCCTGAATCTTCCGGTTGCGGCAGGAGAAAAAACAGAAGGCTTTCTTGAGCTCGGAGATGGAGAATTTGTCCTTCCGGCAACCATCATCCGTGGAAAAGATCCTGGAAAAACCGTTCTCGTCACAGCAGGTCTTCATGCAGGAGAGTATGTGGGGATCCAGACTCTGATCGAGCTGTCGAAGCGGCTGAAACCGGAAAAGGTAAAGGGCCAGCTGGTTCTGGTAAAGGTGCTGAACCGGGAAGACTTTGAGAAGCGTGCAGGCAGCATCAGCTGGGAAGACGGAAAAAATCTGAACCGTGTTTTCCCTGGCAGAAAAGATGGCACAAAAATGGAACGACTGGCAGCGGCCATCACAGAATCCCTGATCCGGAAGGCAGATTATTATATCGATCTTCACGGCGGTGATGATTATGAGGAGCTGACTCCGTATGTATATTTTGCAGGCGTGGCAAAGCCGGAGATCGTGGAAGCTTCCCGAAAAATGGCAGAGCAGGTTGATGTCCCATATATGGTACAGTCAAATGTGAGCACAGGCGGCGCCTACAATTATGCGGCAAGTACCTTCCATATTCCGGCGGTCCTTCTGGAACGCGGCTGTATGGGAACCTGGGAACGGGAGGAAGTGGATTCCATGCGAAGAGATGTAAGAAATATCCTCTGCAGCATCGGAGCTTACAACGGAATCCGTTCTCACAGTACCTACTATCCGCTGAAAATGGATGATGTCCGCTATCAGTGTGCCAGCGTCAACGGCCTCTGGTACCCGGTGAAAAAACCAGGAGATATCATTCACAGGGACGAGTATCTTGGCGAGATCCGTGATTATGAGGGAAATGTTCAGGAAATCTGCCGTGCGGATATGGACGGTGTGATTCTTTATCAGGTATCCAGTCTTCAGGTTGTGGAAGGCGGCCCTGTGATCACCTACGGAAATATCGTAAGAGAAAAAGATGAGCGTAAAACAAGGATCGCCCAGTACTGGACCAGGCGCAGCGACAGCTTTCTGGAACAGAGAAGAGCGGAACTTCACAGCGCCCTTGCAGGCAGATGGATGACCGAGCTTAAGAAGCACCTGCCGGAGAAAAAGAATCTCAGGATCCTGGATGTGGGATGCGGAACCGGATTTTTCACCATTCTTCTTGCAAAAGAAGGCCATCAGGTAACCGGAATCGACCTGACACCGGATATGATCACCCATGCAAAAGAGCTGGCTGAGGAAGAAAAAGCAGACTGTCAGTTTGCAGTCATGGATGCGGAAAACCCGGATTTCCCGGATGAGGAATTTGACGTGATCGTATCACGAAACCTTACCTGGACACTTCCGGACGCGGAGCATGCTTATCAGGAATGGTTCCGTGTACTGAAACCGGGCGGAGTGATGATAAATCTGGATGCAAACTACGGAGCAGCAGACTTTGCGGACACTGCGGATCTTCCGGAGAATCATGCCCATCATCAGATCCAGGATGAGCTGATGCAGGAATGCGAGGATATCAAACGCCAGCTTCCGATCAGTTCTTTCCTGCGCCCGGCATGGGATCTGGAAACACTGGGACGTATGGGTGTGGAAGAATTTTCCTTTGATCTTGGCATCAGTAAGCGTATTTATATCGAAAAAGACGAGTTTTACAATCCGACCCCGATGTTTCTGATCTTTGCAAAGAAACAGGGGTAGGATTATGCTGAATATCAAACAGATCCAGTACTTTGCGGCCTGTGCCAAAACAGGCTCCTTCAGCCAGGCAGCAGAACTGCTTTTTACCACGCAGTCAAATGTAAGCAAGGTGATCCGTTCCATGGAAGACGATATGCGTACCCAGCTGTTTGTCCGTCATGCAAAGGGCATAGAGCTGACACTGGAAGGAGAGCGTGCATATATCCATGTGCAGAGGATCCTGGAAAATATAGATGAACTGGAAATGCAGGCACAGCCACTTGCAAAAAGCAGCCTGTGTGTATGCTTTCATCCCAGCTCCTGGTTTGCGGATATCTTCGTAACGTATTATGAAGCACATAAGTGCGATGATCTTCATTATCAGGTTTACGCAGCAGATACCCATGAGATCATAAAACGTGTGAAAGGCAGACAGGATGATATGGGATTCGCCTATGTGATGCAGAATCAGCTGGCAGCATTCCAGTATTTTCTTTCCCGAAATTACCTGGAATTTGAGCTGCTGACGGAAACCGAGGTAAATATTTATACCGGGAAAGGGAAAGCAGATACAGCAGATGAGGGAGATTTTAATATGTCCCAGCTCAGGCTGATCCAGAGATTTCCCGATGAATTTTCCCCGGATAATTACCGGAACCTTGTAGAGGAAAACGGTCATTCCGCAGTGGAGGCAGAGACCGTAGTCGTAACAAACAGTGATTATATCGTGGAACGTCTTCTTGGGTCCGGAGAGTTGTGTAATATCAGTGGTGCGGATCTTTCCGGCCGTGATCCGGGATATTCCTCCGTGAAATATACATTTCCGGGAGAAGGCCAGAAACTTGTTTACGGGTGCATTTGCCGGAGAGGTGAAGAGCTCAGTGAACAGGGAAAGGATTTTCTGGGATTCGTGAAGGAAAGACTTCAGATTTCCGGGAAGTGATAAAAGAATAAAGCAAAAGACCAGACGGGATTTTTCTGCACGGGACACAGGTTCCTGATACAGAAAAGTCCCGTTTTTTATATGGAATACACATCCATGCCAAACCCGACTGTCCAATATCCCCGTACCGGGGTTGTCCGAAAGCTGTTAAATGATAAAATAATATCAGCAGCACACTCCGCGTGCTGAATATAAAAACACTGTGATGCATATAACCTCCGCGCACTCCTATTTGTGCATACAAATGTTTTGTCGAATAATAACACGACCCTTTCAAAAGCAGTTATGGTTTTGGATGCCATAACTGCTTTTGAAATATGAACACAAATCGCTCCACGATTTGTGTTCATGAGCATGCAGCAGAGCGGAATGCGAATGTCTGTCTGAACTGTAAAGGGCAGTGGGAAAGGAAAATTATGAACAAAGAAAATAAACTCGTCATTCGGATCCTGAAGCGGATCCTTCTGCTTGCAGTGGTTATGTTTCTGCTGTCTGTGGTGGTGTTCTGGCTGGCGAGACTGGCACCGGGAGATCCCCTGCAGTCCTTTTACGGAGATTCCCTGGAAATGATGACCAGCGAGGAAGTGGCTGCGGCCAGAACAAGACTGGGACTGGATCAGGGGATCGGGGTACAGTATGTAAGGTGGTTTACCAATGTAGTCCATGGTGATTTCGGATTGTCGCTGAAATACAGGCAGCCGGTTATGAATGTGATCAAACCGCTGATCGGAAATACTCTGATGCTGGGAGGAATTGCTTATATTGTGATCTTTATACTGGCAGTTCTGATCGCCATATTCTGTACACTCCATGAGGATCAGTGGATCGACCGGCTGATCTGCAAGATCGGAACAGCAGCCTATTATGTGCCGGCTTTCTGGCTTGGTGTGGTACTGATCCTGATCTTCAGTGTAAATCTTGGATGGTTCCCAAGCAGCGGTGCCTATGATGTAGGAATGGCAGATAGTATCGGCAATCGTATGAAGCATATGATCCTTCCGCTGGTAGTAATGATCTTCAGCCATCTCTGGTATTACGCATATATGATACGTAACAAATTCCTGGATGAGGTGCGGAAGGATTATGTACTTCTTGCCAGATCCAAGGGATTTTCCAAAAGAAAGATCCTGTGGAAGCATTGTCTTCGAAATGTAATGCCGACGATCGTGAGTATCATGGCAGTTTCGGTACCCCATGTAACTGGTGGGACTGTAACTGTGGAAGCTGTTTTCAATTATGCGGGAATTGGAAATCTTGCAGTGGAATCTGCTAAATATCATGATTATAACCTGCTGATGATCGATGTGCTGATCACGGGATTTATCGTATTTTTAAGCAGCTTTGTTGCACAGACTGTCAATGAAGAGATCGATCCAAGAATGAAGGATTCGGAGGTGAGGGTATGGTAGTTGACCGGAAGCTTTCAGAAGCTGAGCTTTTTCAGGTAGTTGGTGCCGGGTGGAAGCAGCATGAATCTGAAAAACGAAAAAAAACATTTCAGGAAAAGCTGAAGGGGAAACCGGTATTTTCCATGTTCCTGCTTTTTCTGATCGTTTTGGGCTGTGTATTTGCAAATGTTGTTGCAAATCATGATCCCTCAGGTTTTTATCTCCAGAATCTGAATACACCGCCGGGAAAGGAATTTATCTTTGGAACGGATTCGCTTGGAAGAGATATTTATTCACTGATCTGGTATGGCGGAAGGGTTTCTCTGGTGATCGGACTTCTGGGTGCTGCGATCATTACTGTGATCGGTGTTACCTACGGATGCATCAGCGGAACAGCAGGTCCAAAGGTGGATTCGGTTCTGATGCGGTTTACGGAAATGTGCGAAAGTATTCCGACCCTTCTGCTGATCCTGATCCTGTCTGCGATCCTTCAGGCCGATGATGTGATCAGCATATCTGTGATCATCGGTATTACCGGGTGGTTTGCACTGGCACGTATTGTAAGAAGTGAAGTACGGCAGATAAGGAACAGTGATTATGTGATGTATGCAAGACTCTGCGGAGGAAGTTTTGGATATGTGATGTATCACCATCTGATCCCGAATTTTGTTTCGGCGATCATGTTTGTGGTGATCTCTTCGATAAGCAGCTGTATTACCATGGAATCTACATTAAGTTTTCTTGGCCTCGGGCTTCCGGCTGATGTAGTCTCCTGGGGAAGTATGCTCTCACTGGCAAATAAAGCACTGATCATGAATACCTGGTGGGTGATCGTGATCCCGGGAGTTTTTCTGATCATTACTTTAATGTGCATTACCAGTATGGGAAGCTTTGTGAGAAGTGAGGTAAATAATCATTACAGCAATCTCTGATGCAGTCAGAAAAAAATATTTGGACGCAAACCGTGATAAAACATTCCGAGGTGTAGATAACCGGTTTGAAAATAAGGAAAGATGAGGAAAACAAAATGAAAAAGAGAACAGGAATCAACTATGGAAGAAAATATGCGGCGATAACACTGGCAGCAGTGACCGCAGCATGCATAGGAGCATCGGCAGGCAGTGCGGTAACCGTAGCTGCAGCAGAAGAAAACAAAACCCTGGTATATGCGGGTGAGTCAGAAAGTACGATCAATCCCCTTCTGAATAACCATGATGAACTTCCGGATCTTATTTTTTCAGGACTGATGAAATATGATGCCAATGGAAAGCCGGTAGAGGATCTTGCAGAGAGCTATACCTTTGACAAGGATACCAATACCTATACTTTTAAGCTTCGAGATGGTGTTAAGTGGCATGATGGAGAAGATTTCAATGCAGAGGATGTTGTATACACCTATAAGGAGCTTACAGAGGATGAAACCCTGGGAGCCAGTATCACCAGCAACTATCAGGACATTACAAGCATTGAGGCACCGGATGATCAGACGGTGATCTTTACACTGGATCAGTATGATGCTGCCATGCTGGATTACTTTACCATGGGAATCCTTCCTGAGCATCTTCTGGAAGGAGAGGACGTGAATACCACATCCTTTAACCAGAATCCGGTGGGAACAGGCCGTTATAAATTTGAAGACTGGGATGCTACCGGTGGAATGATCACACTGAAACGAAATGAAGATTATTACGGAAAGGTTCCGAATATTGAAACCGTTGTATATCGTACAGTATCGGATGAGACTACAAAGGCAACCATGCTCCAGTCCGGTGAGGCGGATCTTGCATGGCTGAATTCCAACTACGCTTCTCAGTTCAAGGATAAGGACGGATATAATTACTGGGAGTTCACCACAGCAGATTACCGTGGAGCAGCCATGGATATGAGCACAGATTTCTGGAAGGAAAACGGAGATTCTATCGGCGTTCTGAATTATGCGCTGGATAAGGATTCCATTATTGCAGGTGTTCTTGCAGGACAGGGAGAGCCGGCATACAGCCCGATCCAGAGAAACCCTCTCGGAACAGATAAGGAAGCCAATATCTACTCCTATGATCTGGATACCTTTGCAAAGAAGATGGAAGAGCTGGGATGGAAAAAAGGTGATGATGGGATCTATGAGAGAAACGGACAGAAATTCCACTTTACCATCCAGGTACGTGATTACGAAGAAGAGCGTGTGGATATTGCCAATGTCATGTCTGATATGCTGAAGCAGGCTGGTGTGGAAATGGAAGTAAAGCTTGTTACCAAATTTGACTGGGATGCAGGATACAATGGATTTCTTGCCGGCTATTCAACACAGTTTGACCCGGATATGGCATATGTAAACTTTGTAACCGACGCAAGTGGAAACAACATGCATTATTCCAATGCAGATGTGGATAAATATCTTGAGGGAGGCCGTCACGGTGAGACTGAGGAAGCCAGAAAAGAAGCATATAGTGAATTCGAAAAGGCATATGCCGAGGCACCTGGAATCCTTCTGGTTGCTTATCTTCAGGGAGATTATGTAGGCGTTTCCGGACTTGACGGACTGGATACCACACGTGTTCTGGGACATCATTCCGTAGGTGTTATGTGGAATATTGAAGACTGGACCATTACAAAATAAGGAAAAGATCATGCAGGAAACCGTTTTGGAATTAAAAAACTATTCGGTAAGCTTTGACACACCGGACGGCGAGGTACAGGCCGTCCGGAATGTTGATCTCACGGTAAAAAAAGGAGAGATACTTTGTATCGTAGGTGAGTCCGGATGTGGAAAAACTGTTATGTGCCGTAGCGTGATGAAGCTTCTGCCACCGAATGCACATGTAAAAAGCGGAGAGATCAGTCTCTGCGGAGAGAATATCACAGCCTATAAAAGAAAAAAAATGGAAAAGCTGTGCGGAAGTAAGGTAAGCATGGTGTTCCAGGATCCTATGCTGACGCTGAATCCGACGATCCCTGTTGGCAAACAGATCACAGAGGCTATTATCAAAAATCAGAAAGTATCCAGGGATGAGGCGAAAAAAAGAGCTGTGGAAATGCTGAAGCTGGTAGGGATTCCGGATGCAGAACAGCGCTATGGCCTGCAGCCTCATTTTTTTTCCGGAGGAATGCGTCAGCGTTGTGTGCTGGCTATTGCACTGGCCTGTGATCCGGAAATATTATTTGCCGATGAGGCGACTACAGCACTGGATGCAACCGTGGAAGCAAAGATTTTGGATCTGCTTCTTGAACTGAGAGAAAAAACAGGGATCAGTATTGTGTTCATATCTCATGATCTGGGAGCTGTTGCAAGGATCGCAGACAGAGTTGCAGTTATGTATGCAGGAAAGATCATTGAGATCGGGACAGCGGAAGAGGTTTATTATGATCCCCTGCATCCTTATACCTGGGGACTTCTGTCTTCACTGCCTGTATTTGCAGGTGAAAAAGGGGAGCTGAATCCGATCCCCGGAATGCCGCCCTCTCTTTTGAATCCTCCGCCGGGAGATGCATTTGCCGTTCGAAATCCCCAGGCGCTGGCAATCGATTATGAACAGACTCCTCCGATGTTTAAAGTCAGTGATACGCATTATGCAGCCACATGGCTTCTGGATGAAAGAGCTCCGAAAATAGAAAAGCCCTCCATTTTGAAGGACAGATTACAGGAAAACAGCGGCCGTAAACAGAAACCGGATAAAAAGAAAGCGTCATTTTTACAGAAAACAGAACAGAAACAGGCGCCTGTACTGATCGAAGCCAGAAATCTGAAGCAGCATTTCCGTATCCGTTCCGATTATACGATCCATGCAGTGGATGATGTTTCCTTCAGTATCCGGGAAGGTGAGATCATGGCACTGGTGGGAGAGACCGGCTGCGGAAAATCCACGACAGCCAGAACGCTTGCAGGAATCTACCGGCCTACAGGTGGGGAGATTTTTTATCAGGGAGAAAGAGTGCCGGATAAAAAGGATCCTTTCGGAATGCGGAAGAAAATGCAGACGGAGATCCAGATGATCTTTCAGGATTCGGGCGCTGCACTGAATCCCCGAATGAGCATACGGCAGATCATGCTGGAGCCTGTAAAGATCAGCCGCAGGATCCGTGACAGAGAAATGCTGGAGAACAGGCTTCGGGAAATCCTGAAGGAGACAGGACTGGATGAAAGCATTCTTTCGAAAAAGCCGGGAGAGCTTTCCGGCGGACAGAGACAAAGAGTTGCCATAGGAAGAAGCCTTCTCATGGAACCACGTCTTATCATTGCAGATGAACCGATCGCATCGTTGGATATTTCTATCCAGGCACAGATCGTCATGCTTTTTAAAAAGCTTCAGCAGGAAAAAAGATTTTCGTTTCTTTTTATTGCCCATGATCTGTCAATGGTACGTTTTTTAAGTGATACAACCGGTGTGATGAAAAACGGAAAGCTGGTAGAAATGGCACCTACAAAAGAGCTTTTTGAAAATCCGCAGCATCCTTATACACAGTCCCTGCTTTCTGCGATCCATATTCCGGATCCGCTGGAAGAGAGAAAACGGAGGCTGATCGAGTATGAAGAGCCACAGTCTCTTGGAGAGGGTTGGAAAGAATTATCCGCATGTCATTGTGTGAGAATATAAGAACATAATGGAATACATATATATGACAAAATGGAATATATAAAATCCCCCCGCCGGGGTTGTGGCAGAACAGCCGTGTTGTTAAACTTTTGTTATTCGAAATACTGAGAAACAAAGTGCGGAGAGGAAAATATGGGAAAATATATAATAAAACGGTTGCTGCAGTTGATCCCGGTCCTGATCGGGATCACATTTCTTTCTTTTGCCATGATGCGGCTTGCCGGCGGAGATGCAGTAACTTATATGTATGAAAATGCAGGCTCTGCAGTATCTCAGGAGGTCATTGATAATGCGAAGGCAGAATATGGCCTTGATAAACCATTCCTTGTACAATATGCTGCCTGGTTTGCGGGAATGGTAACCGGAGATATGGGAGAGAGCTATGTGTCTCACAGAGATGTCTATGAAACCTTTATTTCAAAGCTTCCGGCAACGATGATGCTGACTCTGTCATCAATCCTTCTTACAATTGTTCTTGCGATCCCGTTGGGAATTCTGTCAGCAGTAAAGCACAACAAATGGGTAGATTATCTGATAAGATTTTTAAGCTTTATCGGCAATTCCATGCCGAATTTTTTTGCTGCCATGGTCCTGATGTATTTTCTGTCCATCAGGCTGGGCGTTTTACCGGTAGTCACAAATACAGATCTCGGACAGAGTATTATTCTGCCGACACTGACACTGGCGATCTCCATGGCTGCAAAATATACCAGACAGGTGCGTGCCACGGTTCTTGAAGAACTGAATAAGGATTATGTGACCGGAGCCCGGGCAAGAGGGATCCGCAGTCGTGTGATCATCTGGAAGAGTGTAATGAAGGCTTCCATGCTGACGATCATCACACTGCTGGCTCTGTCCATCGGCAATCTTCTGGGAGGAACTGCCATTGTGGAAAATATCTTTATGTGGGATGGTGTCGGAAAACTGGCGGTAGATGCGATCACCATGCGTGACTATCCGATCATCCAGGCTTATGTGGCCTGGATGGCGGTTATTTATGTTCTGGTAAATCTGGTGACAGATATTATTTACCACTATCTGGATCCGAGAGTACGACTTGGAGGTGACAGAGCATGAGTGGAAAAAATAATATCACAGTCCGGAAGCAGAAGATCCGGAAAAATCATACAAAAGCAAAGCTTGTCTTTTTTCTTGTGCTTACAGCATTGCTTCTGTTTGTAGCGGCATTTGCAAAATATCTCTGCCCTTATGATCCTTATGCCCAGGATCTGGCACTTGCCCAGAAACCGCCGGGACCGGAGCATCTGCTCGGGACAGACCGTTATGGAAGAGATATGCTTTCCCGTGTGATCATAGGAAGTACGACCAGTATTTATGCAACGCTGTTCTTGGTTGCGGTGATCACTGTGGCGGGAACGGCTATTGGTATTTTCTGTGGTTGGAAGGGCGGCAAAGCCGATACCGTTCTGATGCGTATCTCCGATCTGTTCCTGGCTTTTCCGGGACTGGTATTTGCCCTGGCAGTAGCAGGTGTTCTGGGAGGCGGTATCCAGAATGCGATCATTGCCCTGGCAGTGATCAGCTGGCCGAAGTTTGCGAGACTTGCCAGAGGGCTTACTCTGACTCAGAAGGACTCTGCATATCTTATGGCTGCGAAGCTTTCCGGAAGCAGTACAGGAAAGCTTCTGTTCAAACATATCCTTCCCAATATCGCAGGCCCCATCCTTGTTACGTCAGTTCTTGATATTGGAACCATGATGATGGAGCTGGCAGGACTTTCCTTTCTCGGGCTTGGGGTAAAGCCTCCAATGGCAGAATGGGGAAGTATGATCAACGATGGAAGAAGTATGCTGCAGATTTCACCATGGATGGTACTTGCGCCGGGAATGGCGATTTTTATTACAGTAATGATCTTTAATCTTCTGGGAGATACGATCCGGGATTATATGGATCCGAAGGAACGAAACAGGAGAAAAGGATAACAGGCACTTATAAATAAACATAATAGAGAAAGTGAGAGCGGAGATTATGAAGAAAAAGATTCTGGCAGCAGTGCTTGCAGCGGCAATGGTCATGAGCATGACAGGAGTTTCGGCAGCAGCAAAAAGCAAAGAAAAGAGTGAAGGAACTACATTTGTTTACGGAACTACCGGATATAGTGAAGAAATGGGAGATGCAGGATTAAACCCTCACGACAATTATTCCGGATGGAGCTGTCTTCGTTATGGCGTAGGAGAAACACTGTTTAAGTACAATGACAACATGGAGGTAGAGCCATGGCTTGCTACAGACTATGAATTTACAGATGATAATACAGTAAAGATCACCCTTCGTGATGGTGTGAAATTTTCCAGCGGAAGAACCATGGACGGAGAAGCGGTAAAGGAATGCCTGGAGCCTGCGGCTTGCGCAAAGAACGTCACGATAGAACTGTCAGGCGACAGCTTTACCGTCCGTGCCGCATACAAGCACATATACGAGCTTGTCGAAAACATAGTCAGCAACGCTATAAAGTACAACAAGGACGGCGGCAGAGTAGAGATAACGCTTCACAATGTGGGCGAGACAGGCTGTATCTATGTAAGGGATAACGGCATAGGCATCCCTAAGGAGTCGCTTAACCGTGTATTTGAGCGTTTCTACAGAGTGGATAAGGGCAGAAGCACCAAAGAGGGCAGTACCGGACTCGGCCTTTCCATAGTAAAGCATATCGTCAACTGCTACGGCGGCACGGTGACGCTTGACAGCGAGCTTGGCAAAGGCACTCTTGTCTGCGTAAGACTGCCGATCGTGAAGAATATAATGGAGTAATCTCTTAGTTTATAGAAAAATTGCTATCTTTGCTA
>OHWE01000799.1_pt1 | contig 12278 bp, 15 predicted proteins | sample 1579661 | NCBI WGS metagenome assembly OHWE01 (sample SAMEA3882552, study PRJEB24775) | human gut metagenome | biome: human-associated habitat; feature: intestine environment; material: feces | place: Netherlands | collected 2009/2010 | reverse complement strand
CTATGTCCAGAAGTTATAGATTATCTTGTTTCAAACAAATGGCGAGATAAGTAAAACAAAACACCCAATTTTACTTTGTCGGGTGTAAAATTGGGTGTTAATTTTGTAAGCTATTGATAATCAATATTTATTGCGGTGCATACGGAAGATGAACTTTTCTTCTATTCTTCACGTACTCAATATCTTAGCAAGCTCTTTTATTCTTTCTCCCACTGATAATCCCACGTGTGCAATTCGCTTAATTGCTTGGTGTTGCGGTGGTTGTTTGAGTTGGTGCAAAGATAATGATAAAAACAATTATTCTTTTCTAAAACCTTTTAGAAGTTTTAGTACTGTGTCTAATGGGACTAAATCTTTCTTTTCTTCTTTTAATATAGACTCTTCATTTATTGTAGCATCTTTAATTGATAAATGATTTGTTAATAATCTATCTATAGCTTCATTTATACGTTTTACTGCATTTTCTATACTAGGAGATAAAGTATTCAAAGAAAGTAACAGCCCTTCTATATATTCAACGTTATGTATGTTTTCAACTAACATAACCATTTGTCGTTGAGCTCTATTCATCTGAACAATAAATACCCATAATAGAACTCCTGTAATTGGAATTGGTATATAAAATGGTAAATAATTAAAAAAATCAGGTAGTTCTGTTTCATTTTTAAGACTAAAGAATAGCATTACTTCCCAACAAAATAGAAACAAAACTAAAATAGCAGATAAACCCAAATAACCATAATACAGTTTTTTTAATCTCGAATGTTCATCCTTTATAGGATTTAAATAACTAGATAGAGTATTAAATGTTTGGGTTATTTTATGTTCCCAATTCAGTTTTGCATCATCTAATCTTTTTTTGTCTTCTAACTCTTTTTCAATAATACATAAACGATTTGTAGTGTCTACTAATTGTTTTTTGGTGAGAGCTATTTCTTGCTCTTTTTTATTTAGCTCTGCTTTCTGTTGTTCACTAGATTCTGCTAACTGCTCCTTCTCTAATAACTGGTTTTCCAACTCTGTCAAACGTCTTTGAGCTGCATATAGCTTATTTTTAGTACTATCAATCTCTTGATTTTTAATTTCAATTTCTTGCTTCTGATTATGATTCTGATTGTGTAATTTTTCTTTGTCGACTTCTAATTGTTCTAATTGACTTTCTAGTTTATTCTCATATTTCTGTAGTTGAGAGACTTTCCTTTCTAGATATTCTTTAGAACGTTTTAATTCAACTTCTTGTCTTTGCAGTTGTTTCTCCAGCTCTCTTTTCGAACTAATTAAGTCTTCAATTCTTTGATTAAAATAGACATCCGAATTATAACCACTATTTTTGGCATTACAATTAACTTCTATACAATTACATAATATATCTAAAATTTCTTCTAATTGGTTTATCAATTTATTGTTTTCAGAAAATATTTCTTTTTTGTTGGAATTCTCTAACTCTTCAATTACGATAGTAAGACTTTCTAAGGTATTTTTTATCATCTCCTTATGTTCAGAGAATAGCTCTATCCGTTCTAATGAATGTTGAATTCGTATTATGTATTCTGTTAATGAAGCGCGATTGTATTCATCAATAAAATCAGTAGATTTTAACAGTACTAATAACTGGTCAATATTTTTTCTTATTTTTCGTTTTAACAATGTGGAGGAATCATTTTCCTCATTAAATGAGAATGTAAACATATTTTTAGTTTATATTAATGCAAAGATACATTTTTTTTCTTTTTACTATAGAAATAGTAATCCTATATTAAAATAAGCCTAATCTACAAGCGCAATTTACGGCTTCAATTGAATTGTCAACCCTAAGCTTATATAATATATTTTGTCTATGGCTATTTATTGTATTAATACTAACTTTTAGAGTATTTGCTATCTCTTTACTTAATAAGCCTTTCTTCATTAATCGTAAAACCTCTAATTCTCGATTTGTCAAAGGTTCATCCAATGTGTCAGATAAATCTACAAATATCTGCTCTCCAGTGTTAAAGTTATATAGGTGGCTTTTAATAATTTCCAATTCATGGCTTGCATCAATATCAATAACCGACAGCATTAGCCAAATATTTCCCGATTTATCTAGCGCAAGAACCTGTTCCTGTTCTATTATGCGGATATATTCACCTCGTATATTTCTCACCCTCATTTCATGAATGGCTTTATAGTTCATCTTTTCTTCATTGGAGAATGAACGTAATATGGAATAGATTTTTTTTCTTACAAGTAATCCATGATCTATATCGTCCGGATGTATGACCTCTATAACTGGCTGATGTCCATCAACAAACAACCTACAGGGCTCAAGTCCATATAGTTTAAATATTATTAGAAACGAAAACGAATTTATTGGTATAACAATCAAATACCAATACAACACTATGTGTAACTTCTGAAAGTTTAATCCAGTCATTTTTCCTTTCTTCGATAATGGAATAGTCTACCTCATCAAGTAGTATGTTTGATGTTGGGAGTAAGTTTATTACTTGTTTCTCAATTTCCTCAATTATCATAATATGATAAATGCTTAATTATTAAATATTTGAATATTGTCTCATTATAAATGACTATTGCCTTTAGAGTCTCTTGCTTCTATCTTTGCACAAAGATAATGAAATAAGTATAAGATAAATAGATGTTTAATATTTTAATTCATGTAGTATGATAAAGAAAATTTGTTTAATGACACGTGGCGGAAAAGAGGTTGTAGGACGTAGAGTAGTTGTTACTTCTGAGTTTGAAGCTAACAGGGAAAATATTTGGTGTAAAATTCAGGATGTTGATACCTTAAGAGAAATTTGCAAGCCAAAAGCCAGTTTTGTATCTTATGATAATACTTCTCCTACTTGGAAAGAAGGAAAATCTTTTTGCTTTAAAATGTTCCTATATGGATTTATTCCAGTAGGAAAACATACAATAAACGTAATCAAAATGGATAAAAGCACAGGAGAGATAGTAACAAATGAGTATAATAAAAAAGTAACTATATGGAATCATTATATCAACATGGAAGAAATTTCTTCTAATGTAACAAGATATACAGATATGGTCGATTTATATGCAGGTGGTTTAACAGCTCTTGCCGCTTGGTGGACGCTTAAATTTTATAAACATAGGCAGAAAAAATGGCAGAAAATAGCAACAAACTTATAAAACAATTACACTTTGTCTTCTAAGAAAGATTATGCCAAAATGGGATTTAACAGAAAAGCAAATATATAAATTGCTAAAGCATCCTTGCCAAAAGGAAAAAGCTGTAATAGAAGAAATAACTTCTGCATATCTTGAATTTGTTGAAGATTTATTCGATTATCTCAATAGAGAGCATGATAATAAAATACGTATCAGGCAATTAAATATGAGTTATATAGATTTCGGAACAATAAAAGCATTAGAAGAAACTTCTCCTACTGAAAATAGTAAACTGAAAATTATATATCTTGATAAACTCTTGTCTTTGATAAATATGGAACAAGAACTAATCTATCGCCAAATGGAATATCCAAAATTTTTCATCAATATAGAATCTGATTGGAAATCTCCATTCTACTTAAACAATGAGGTTATTAAAATCGTAGATATAATGGAATTGGTTTGTGGTATTTTTTACATCAAAGATGGAATAGTTCGGATTGATAACAAGGACATCTTTTTAAGTGATGTTGCCCGGATTTTTGAAAAGATGTTCAACATTAATTTTGGAGATATATACAAAAAAGAAATTGCGGTTATCAAAAGGAAACCTACTAAGATAACAGAATTTTTAGATAGCTTGAAAGTCGCTATTATAAAAAAGAGCAGAGATAATGGTTATAACCATTTGTAAAAAGGAATTTTCTGTTATATTGATAATCAACGTACTACAAATTATTTATGGGGGATTAGGTGTACCATTCCCCCATTTTCTTTGCTTCCCTTTTCCGAACTTTGCTTCATCAATCGATTGGTAATCATTTATGTATAACCTGAAAAATGAAGCAATATGTATGTAGATAATTACGAGTTCAAAGACTGGATGCAAAAATTACTTGATAAACTGGATGAAGTAGGCAAAGATGTAAAGTCATTGCAGACCAACCCCGAAGTGATGCCGAATGACAAACTTTTGGATAATCAGGATTTATGCCTGCTGTTCAAAGTCAGTACCCGGACATTACAGAGATTGAGAAGCAAGAAACTGCTGCCCTTTATGATGATTAGCGGAAAAGCCTACTATCGGGCTTCCGATGTGCGTGAGTTCATAAAGGAACGGTTCGATGTGGGCACGCTCCGTAAGTTCGAGAAAGAACACGGAAACGAATAAGTAAGAGTGAAATTCATCCCGGAGCTGTACACGTGGCAGTTTCGGGATGTTTTTTCTTTTGGCAAGTATGTATTTACTTCTCTGCCGATATTATCCCCTCTTCCTTATAAGATGCTTCAAACCGTTTGGTAAGCGCAATAATCTGCTGGTTCGTCTTTACCAGTTCAACAGTGTACTGTTCCAATTTGTAAAGTAGGGCAAGTGCTTTCTTTTCCGCAAAATTGGAATGTAGTTCTTTCACCGTTTGGTTATACAGTATGCCTATGCTCCTGAATTGTGAAAACAGTCGGGAGAGCTGGATGTAATAATCAACCTTGCTTTTATCAATCCTAAGCACCTTAAACGACTTACCGAAAATACAGTTCTTAATGAAATGCGCCTTTACCTTGTAGCCTGATTGGTCGTAAAAGGCTAAGAACTTGGCGTTCTCCACATCGTCCAAATTGAGAGAATAACGGTGTGTGCGTGGGTCAAGTTTAGGCTTGCGCCCACCTTTGTGAAATGGCTTCTTTTTCTGTTCCATAATGATAATTATTTACTGGTTTTACGACTTCGGAGTAAAACTAACCACCTTTTAAGGTGGCAAGGTTTTGAGGCACAAAAAGCGAAGCGCGGACCTCAAAACACAACTTGCTGTTATCATGTGATAACAAAAATCTTCCCTATAGTCAGATTGCAAAAGCAAGCGGTTTGGCTTCCTCCTATATCTGTTTATTGGTTACAAAATTACAGACAGCAATTTACCTCTGAAATATGCCCTATTACGCCAAATTGTGACATAAACGGACAAAGTAACCCCATTTTTAAAAGCATTTGTTTTTACCCTTTTCTTTGCTGAAAATTGATTGAATGGTGGGAATATATAAGGCAGTCAAAAAAGGTTTGAATATGGCTTTAAACTATGTTTGAGAACCGTTTAGAAGTATAGCAATACTGCTATAAAATAGGCTTGTTCCCTTTCAATCAGTATCAGAAATCAATCAAGTTATTTATAAACCATTAAAATTTGAAGGCATGGAAAAAGAAAAACAATCATTACAGGAAACAGCAAGTAAGGAACGGGAAAACTATAAATCGGTGTTCCTTAAAAAACGGTCGGTTTGTAACCGTCAAAGTGTGTACATAAGCGGAGAGATACAAAAACGTATCACGCAAATTGTAGGAGTGATTACGGGCAAACAGGTAAGCATCGGAAATTTCATTGATAACGTACTGGAAGAACATTTAAGCACACACAATGATGTTCTTTCGGCTCTCTACCGGGAAGAAATGCAAAAAGGAATATTCAATCAGCCAAAAGAGAAAGACGTATGAATATCGTAACTATTGAGGAACAGACTTTTAAACAGGTGTGCGGGCGGTTCTCCGGTTTCGTCAGTCAGGTAGAACGGATTTGCAGAGAGAATACCCACCAGCCGGAGAAATGGTTGTCAGGTCGTGAAGTGTGCGCCCTGCTCGGTATCAGCATACGAAGTTTGCAGAACTACCGGGACAATGGCAAATTGGGTTACTCCCAAATCGGTAACAAACTGTACTATAAATCTGCCGATATTGAAAGACTGGTTGCCGAATGTACAGTAAACCAAGTTTTAGGAAAGAAAAACAACTATATACCAACCAATAAATAAGCATCGCCTTATGAAAAGAAAACAAGATGTCAATTCAGAAGCAAACCAATCTTTCACCCTACCGTCTATTGTCGGCACATGGGAAAGTCTAAATCTTCATCCTACGGTGATGATATACCAAAGTGGGAAAAAGTATCTGCTTTCGATGCTCCATGTATCGGATAACGGACAGGCACAACCAGCCACTTACGAGATACAGAAAGAAGATAGCCGTTACTTCATCGTTTCAGCCTTTAAACGGCTTTATATCGGCTATGACAGGGTAAAAGACAGTCTTTCCATTTCTTATTATGGCGAGTATTTGCGTAACTGACAGGTGATATATGTCAATCATTCAAACCAATTATAAATTAATAAAACGATATGGCAATATGGAACTGATAAACAGCAATAGTGAGATAATTAAGGATTTCTTTCAGTCTATGGAAAGAATGTTAGACAGTATCAGCCGACTGGCAAAGGAAAGCAGACCACATTTGAACGGTGAAAAGTTTCTAAGCAACCGGGAAGCATCCAAATATTTGAAAGTAAGCATCCGCACGCTGCAAGAATGGAGAGATACGGGCGTTATCCCGTACATTCAGATAAAAGGCAAAATCATCTACCGTCAAAGCGATATAGAACGTCTTTTGCAGACTTACTACAACAAGGAACGGCAGGAATGACCTACCGTCCTTAAAAAACACATTTTTTTCCGAAACTGACTAAGAACATTAACTCTATCAGTGTAGTATTCAGTCTGTGCAAGCCTTTGGAAGAAAATACAACCCGGAGCGTAGCGCAGGTGTGGAGATTTTCTTTCAAACCCGTAGGGCTTGGGCTTGCACGGACGGACTACGGAGCTTACCTTTGTTAATGTTTTATTCAGCTTTGGAAAAAGTATTATAATTCTTTCTGCAACTTTCCAAACTTTGTCATTAAGGCTTTCTCACCAAAGTTTTCAAACTCAACTTTTACTATCTCTTCTCTGCCTGACTTTGAGATGTCTTTAATTAATCCTCTTCCAAATTTTTCATGTATTACATAATCACCAATAGCTAATATACACTCTTGATTTCTGTAAGACATATTAGAGGCTGTATTGGGAAGTCTTTCTTGCAAATTGGTTATTTTTGAGGTGAGGTCTTTTAACATTTCTGTCACATAGGTAATTTCAGGAGATAAATGTAAATTAGCCTCTAATGTAGCAGCAGAAACTCCTAATAAAGATACTAAAGAATTAATATTGGTTTCTTTAGCAGAGTATGTTGATTTTATATTTGCAGCTATAATATCTATCCCATCTTGAACTTCGTCTATTCTTAAAGAACTAGAATATTCACAATCTCTAAATCCTTGTATATCAAAAATACGACTGGTTAAATCATCCTTGATTAAGCAAACGGGTAAATTGAATGCCTGTCTTATCCCTAATTCATATAACACGTTGGGGTTTTTGGAACTCAAATCACAAATACACATTTCAGCACTTAAAAGATGTTGAACTATATCTAATACAATAAAATTAGTCTCCTCAATTTCATCTGCTCGTATTGCTTCGAATCCAGCTTTTTCAATTGCAGGTCTTAGAAGATACTGATAAACTCTATTGAAATGTCCAATAGAATAACCCTCTGCATCGGATATAGGCATAATAACAAAACACTTCATATTACTTCTTTTGAGACAAAGTTAATAATAAAAAACTATTTTCCTATAAAACTTTGTTCTACATTCACCATATCACGCATAATAGAGCTATCTAAAACTTTTGCATAATGCTGTGTCATTCTGATATTGGAATGTCCCAAAATCTTAGATACATTTTCCATTGATACATCATTGGCGAGAAAAACTACAGTAGCCGCAGTATGTCTTGCAACATGAGTAGTTAGCCGTTTGGCTATACCGCATACATCAGCAATTTCTTTCAGATAAGCATTCATGCGCTGATTACTGATTACGGGCAAAAGTACACCTTTCTTTATACACTCTGCATTATCTTCATATTTCCTCAATATCCTTTGAGGAATAGTCAAGACAGGAATATTACACATTTGATTGGTTTTCTGTCGTGCCTTGCGTATCCATAAAGCACCGTTATTGTCTTTTATCAGGTGTTCACGGCTTAACTGCTGCACATCAACGAAAGCAAGTGCCGTGAAACAGCAAAAGACAAAAATGTCCCTTACCTGTTCCAGTCGTTTGATAGCAAAATCCTTATTCATTAAAATATCCAGTTCCTCACGTGAGAGAAATTCTACATTTACTTCTTCCTGCTTGAAGTGGATGCCGTAAAACGGGTCTTTCTTTATCCAGTCATTAGCCAAAGCAATACGGACAACCTTTTTCAAGTTCTTCAAATGTTTCAATGCGGAATTGTTTTGGCAATGCTTCTCTGTTTTTAGCCAAAAATCAAAGTCACGGATAAACTGCCCGTCCAGTTCTGCTAACATTATATCGTCACGGTGGTAACAACTGCGGATATATTCTTTTAGGCGATTTATGGACGTATCAAACTTGGTAACTGTGCTTTCCGTATATTCTTTGCCAATCAGGGCACTACATTTTTCGTTATGCTCTGCATACACTTCAAGCAAGCTGCGCTGTGCCTTGTCCCGTCCGTAGAAACAATCCTTTATTATATCTGCTGTTATCGGTTTGTTGTCTATTTCCAGTTCACGGTGTATCTGTAATACTTTGGCACGAACCGTATTGATATAGTGGTTCAGTTCGGTGGCTACACGGTCTTTTCCTTTGGAACATTCCTTTTTCTGATTCCATAAATCTACGGGAATACTCCGCTTAATCATAACTTCGGCTACTCGTTTGTTTACGGTGATGCGCATACAAATAGGAGCTTCACCGTTTTTCAGAAGTTTCGCTTTCTTGATGATGAACAATACGCTTAGTGTGTTTCTTTTCACTGCTCCCATAATTCTTTGATTTTTAAGTGGTACAAAATTAGTTTGCTACACTCAAAAACCAACTACGCAAAAAGCTGACAATTAAGGGGGACAATTCACTTTGTATGTAAATGAAGATAGTTGTAAATGTAGCTGAAACGCCGATGTACAAAGGGATTGATGCATATTTGGACGTATCTGAGAAATCAAATCGAGTTGTTACATTATGGGACATGAGTGTTACATTTGAACTGGAAACAAAAATGATTTAAACAGTCAAATGTTACATTGAGATAAAATGAAGGCTGAATTGATACTTTTTGAGGCGTAATTTAGCCCTTTTCTGTATACTTTGAGGTGAGGTTATTCTTGAGTATTACGAATAAGGTGAGACTGCTTGATAATGGCTCTACGGGTTATCTTAACGCCACCATCAGTGAGACCAGCATGAAGCAAAGAGTTCTTTTTGATACCTATTTGAGCGTCATTTAGGACGGTATAAATGGCGCTGATACTGCCGAAATAATAGTCCTTTTTCTCGAAAATGAGATGTACGTGAATTATCTTAGTCATAAATTCATTATTTAGAAGTTTATTTCTACAAAGATATTCTAAATAATAAATATATAGAAGTATTTAGTAATAAAAACCATGCTATTTAAGGTGTTTAGAGGAAATGGCTATCTATCTATTGAAATATGGGTGAGCGATGATAATTATAAAAGGAAATAATATAGTGTTGAAATGTTAAATACCCAATTGGGGATACTGTTGGGGATACCGAGTTGGGGATACTTTTATGTCTGATTTGTTTACTTATATAAAAGTTGGGGATACTTTTTCGTAGCATTTTTTTTTATGTTTCTTATATGATGTTTCCTTTTAAGTTATGTTTTTAGGCGTTTAAATAAATATTTATAGGGGGATAGTATAGCGTTTTTAGCAAGTAGTGTAATTTCACTAACCACATAAACTGTTGATTCATAATAAGTATTTATGGAATAAGTATACATTTATAAAATAAATGCTATTTTAGCGTCATAAACGCGTGCGCGTCACAAATAATTGGCAGTATAGCTCAGTTGGTAGAGCGCAGGTGTGCATACGTGATGATACATGTGTGCAGCTCTTTTGTCACAAGTTCGAGTCTTGTTGCTGCCACAATGGTTTTTGAAGGTAGAGACGAACGTTCCCACTATTCAGTGCTCCGTCTGAGGGAATTAAACGTACGGAGATTTTAAGGTAATTGATTGATTGTTGATGGAAACGCTCCCGGTGATTGTGCCGGGAGCATTATTTAGTAATGAAAATAGATATTCCTATTATAAAAAGAAATATCATCCGCAAGGTTCTCTATTCGCACAAGGAACTTCCACGGTATCAGCATGCACTCGAAATCCTATTTTGTGCAGTAAACGGATATGAACCTATTAATGGATATATAAGTGGCATCGAAGATGCAGGATATCGAGAACTATACACTAAAATATTGGAAAAAGTCAACGAGCTAAGAGTAGGCCTTCCAAGCGCCAATAATACCAACAATACTAGCGAGTAAATTTATCCAATTTGTTGTTTTCTTATTTCTATTAAATTCAAAATTATGGCAAAACGGTTGATTATAGCTTTTGATGTCGTGGATGAAAACGACAATAGTATTATTGATTGGCAATGCAATACGAATGAAATAGATATCTCCGATGATGTAACCCCTTTAGATATTACGAGGCTATGGATGGACATGTATCGTTATACTATGTACGCTCCGGCACATCCTGGAATATCTCATCTGTTTCCTTATATGGCTCCTTTAATTGAAGAGGCACAAGGTGGTAATACTTCAGGTAAACCTGTTGTAAATCCATTAGTAATTTACTGCAGTCACAGAAAAATCGGACATCCTTTGCAAAACCGGAAACATGAACAACAGCCGGGGAGCTGCTGATGAGAGCATTCGGATTTCGAGAACAGATATCATCCACAAGTGCCCAAAAATGATCATTCATATCATATAGGTGCGACTCTGTCTCCTTAAAAAACATGTGATTGTATGTGTGTTTATGTTTTAGCTTGTTCATCTTATTGATTATTACTTATTATTTAGAAGACTTACGGATGTCGCCTTACTTCACATTGATAGCACGCAATAATTGTTGCATCTGCCCTTTCATGACATCCATATCATCTTCCAACTGATTAACCTTGTCGTAATATGTTTCATTGAGATTCGGCATTTTAGCACTGAAGTACCATTCTGCATGAAGTATGGTGTTTATCTCCTGAGTTTCCAAATTAAAATTGGGGTAATTGATTTTATCTACATTATCTGACATACAGACGAGAAAACCATGCTGGCGAAATCTGTTTTTGATGCGTTTGATATATGAACGCCCATCAGTGTCACTGATAACATAAATGTGCTGGTCGGGCATGTCCTGCCATTCAGAACGGTCGAGTAATCTCACGATAACGTAGGAGCTATCCAATAATGTGGGTGACATACTTTCTCCTTTAATGCGGACGCAGAAGTATTTTTCACTATTACGCACCATGGATAAAGGCATTTTTATGGTATCTACTACTTCCAAATAATCGGGGTTATCGTAGCCACAGCAGCCTGCTGCAACAGAGATGTCCACCAGTGGGATTGAAACAAAATCATTATTGATAGACAACGACACTGTAGGAGCGAAATTAGTAGATGTTGGCTCGTGACGAAGCATAGAGCCACGTCCTGTGATAAGCCAATCTGCAGAATATAAGGGATAATTTTCAACTATGTTTTGTAACCATTTAGATTGAATGTCGGTACCATTGGCTATAGCTCTTGATAACACGCCTTTACTGGCACCAATACTACGTTCCATAGCAGTGATAGTTATCCCCTCTTTTATAGCTATTTCTTGAATTCTTGATAAAATATTACCCATATAGATGAAAATTATCACGCATTTATTTGCATGGTTGAAAATTATCACTTAGATTTGCATCGTGTTCAAGCAGAACAGCCCCAAAGATAAGAATTATTTTAATCAAAATTTAGATATGGAGAACAAAATCAGAAAGAAGATTGAACTGAGTGCTTCAGGCAAAGAGAAACTTGCCCGGATGTTCAATGTGACACACCGCAGTGTGTGTTATGCACTTGACTTCAAACGTAACAGCGTGCAGGCTGCAAAAATTAGGGAAGCTGCTCTAATTAATGGTGGTAAGTTGGTAGAGATTATTGATGTGACAGACTCTGTCAAACGTACGGTGAAAGTGTTGGACTCTCATGGAAATGTGAAGGCGGTGATAAATGATACGGTAACTTTATAAATGGTACGGATATGGCAACAACAATTAGCGTAATACCTGCATCTGTAGTAATATCTCGAATTGGATATGTGTATTATAAGAAATTAATAAAAGGAAAGCGCATCCGACACCGCAGCAACCACCCGGGCAACCCAAACCGGC
>OHWE01000795.1_pt1 | contig 12325 bp, 10 predicted proteins | sample 1579661 | NCBI WGS metagenome assembly OHWE01 (sample SAMEA3882552, study PRJEB24775) | human gut metagenome | biome: human-associated habitat; feature: intestine environment; material: feces | place: Netherlands | collected 2009/2010 | reverse complement strand
TGTATATCTTTCAATTGTCTCGAAGCCTTTTCCTGCACGCATGTGCCGGTGTCTGCGGATGCGCCTGTGGCTTTCTTCGTCAAAAGCCTGCATGGTGGCGATATAGATCCTTCTGGCTTCGCCAAAGGAAAGTACGGTTTCTTCCGCAAAAGCAGATTTTCCGCTTCCGCTGCCTCCTGTTACAACAACCAGCATATTATTTCAGCTCCTCGTACTGTTCTACATTGATATCACCAAAGGTACTCATGGAATTATATACTGCACAGGACAGATCCATCATCGGAAACAGTGCCACAGCTCCGGTTCCCTCGCCCAGGCACATGCCTGCGTGGATGATCGCTTCCTTGCCAAGCTCCTTCAGGATCAGCTGTGCTGCAGGCTCTTTGGATACATGAGACGCAAGGATATGATCACTTACCTGCGGGCAGATCTTTATTGCGATCAGTGCAGATACGCAGGAAATAAATCCGTCCATGACAACCGGCATTCCAAGTGCTGCTCCGCCAATGAATACTCCTGCCATTCCTGCAATATCCAGTCCACCTACCTTTGCCAGGACGTCAATGGCATCTGAACGATCCGGATTATTCAGGGCGATCGCCTTTTTAATCGCATTGATCTTCCGGACAAGCCCTTCACTGGTCAATCCGGCACCACGTCCGGTCATATCTTCCACCGGTTTTCCGAGAAGCACAGCTGCTACCGCACTGCTGGTGGTGGTATTTCCAATGCCCATCTCGCCGGTTGCAAGAACCTGATAGCCTTTTTCCTTCAGCTCTTCAGCTGTTGCCTTAAATGTATCCCAGTCTGCAACTTTCTTCTGAACCTCTGCCGGATCATCGCTTCCGAATACTTCTTTTGCACAGAATGTCGGCATTATTTCGATGACAAAAATTGTAAACCGTATGGCGCTTTCCTGCGGAGCAGTTTTCCTGATTCTCTGCGGACTCTGCCCGAAGATTGCAGCATTTGTATCCATCATGCCGCAGTCCGTACTGGGCGGTGCGGCCGTTATGATGTTTGCATCGATTCTGGTTTCCGGTATCCAGCTCATCACAAAAGAGCCGATCACAAGTCGTGAGATTACAATCGTTTCCGTTGCACTGGGTCTTGGCTATGGCCTTGGATCTACTGCAGGAGCAATTTCAGAGCTTCCTTATTATATCCAGCTGATTTTCGGCGGTTCCGGTATCGTTCCGGCGGCGGTTACGGCGATTGTGCTGAATATCATTATTCCAAAAGAGAAGAAAAAAGCAGAATAAAGAACAAAAAAAAGAAAAAGAACCTCTTATGTTTCCGGAAAGAAGTATTCCCGGGGAGAGATAAGAGGTTCTTTTTTATTGTGCTGCCCGGCATTCGGAGGGAACTGCCGGTAGAAGGCTCTGCAGGTAAAATGTCTGAAAATACGAGGAATATACAAAATGACGGAAAAAGCACAAAAAATCCGTCAATAGATAAAAGAATAACGAAAAAGAAAAAGTCAAGATTGACTATAAATTTTAAAATAGTGTACAAAATCGACAATATGAATTAAAAAAACGAAATAAATTGTGAAAAATACATAAAAAATGCTTGTCAAAACGGGTGGAAGAGAGGTGTAATCATTGCATAAAAAGTGTGACGAAAATGTGAAAGTTTTAGGCAAAACGTATGATTAAAAACAATGGATTCTTCGTAAGCCTGGACAAAAGCAACAACGGAGCACGCAAAAAGAACGTAAATCACAAGGAGGACACCAAATGAAAAAGAAAGTAATTTCTGCATTACTGGCAAGCACCATGATCGTAAGCCTGGTAGCATGTGGCAGCACTGGAGGAGACAGTTCTGACACAAACAGCAAGAGCAGCGGCACAACAGCATCAAGTACGGCAGGCGGCGATGAAGCAAAGGATATCTCATCGGACAGCGGCTCCGGCGATGCAGCAGGTTCTGGTGACTGGGTTGCAGCAGCTGATGAAGCAGATGATGCAGTACCGGGTGAAAATGACGATCGTGCGTTTGCAAAATTTGATCATGTCGTAGAAGTACATTATGGATATCAGATCGACCCGAAGGATACCACACTTCCGGACGGCGATTCCGTAGATAACAACCAGTACACCAGATACCTTCTGGATAACTACAACATCAAAGTTGTCTGCGACTGGACTGCAGGTAATGCATCTGACTTCCAGCAGAAAGTATCTCTGGCAATCGCATCTGCTTCCCTTCCGGATGCAGTCGTTGCACCAACCCGTAACTACCTGGTACAGGCCGCAAGAGCAGATCTTCTTGCAGACCTCTGGCCGGAGTTCAACCAGTACGCATCCAAACAGGTAAAAGAAATCATCGAGACTACCGAAGGACGTGCGATCAACAATGCAACCGTAGACGGAACCTTCTGTGCACTGCCAAACATATCGGTAGATACCGATGGTGTTTACCTGTACTTTATCCGTCAGGACTGGCTGGATCAGTTAGGACTGGAAGTTCCGAAGACCGTAGATGAACTCGGCGAAGTAACTCAGAAATTTAAAGACGCAGGTCTCAGCCCGGATTATGCAATCGCAGGTATTGATAACGGCGGAAGAACCTACTCCAACTTCCTGAACTCCTCCAACAACGGATACGGTTTCGATGCTGTATATCAGGCATTCAATGCAACACCGGGGTATTTTCTGAAAGATGATTCCGGCGAACTGTACTGGGGAACTACAACAGATGAAATGAAAGAAGCCCTTACCACCTTACATGACTGGTATGAAAAAGGCCTCATCAACCCGGAGGTTGGAACCACAACCAACGGCGACAATGCAAACAATGTTAAGAACGGAACCTGCGGTATCTTCATGGGACCATGGTGGAGCCTTGGATACGGAAACCCGGATTCCTTCCGTAACGATAACAATGCAAACTGGCAGGCATATCCGCTGTACACCAAAGACGGTGAGTGGAATATTCATATGAAAGACGTTGGAACCACTTATACTATGGTAAACAAAAACGCATCGGATGATGTGAAGAAAGCCATTGTTATCATGAACAACGTACTCGTTCGTGATGAGTCTACCTTCGATACTTCTGTAGCAATCGGCTGGTATCCGCTGCGTAACACCATGGCAGCTACCGACGAGTGCGAGTATGAGTATGATGCACTGATGGGAATCATCAAAGGCGAAGCAAGCGCAGATGATTATCAGCAGGGCGGAAGCAAATTCAACGGTCTGTATAAGAACCTGGTAAACGATGCCGCAACTCTGAAAGACGTTATCTCTGAGGACTATGACGGATCCAGAGATCTGGCAGTAACCGATATGGATGTCAACACCAACAACGGACAGTTCAACAGATTCTATGCACTGCTGATTGGTGATCGTCCATACGCAACACTTGAGCCGGATCACAAGATCTATTCTGAACTGTACTACACCATCGACGGAATGGATACCTACTGGACCCAGATTTCTGACCTGGAAGACAAGAGTATCCTTCAGTTCATCACTGGTGCGAAGAGCCTTGACGAGTGGGATCAGTTCTGCACCGACTGGCATGTACAGGGCGGTGATCAGATCCTTGAGCTGGTAAAAGATTACTTGGCTGAGTAACTTATGTAAATGTATGATGTGGAGGGTGGGGTACAGGAAAACCTGTACCCCATCACTTTAAAAAAAATGACATCAAAGGAGGATCTTGCCGTGAAGAAGAAAAAAGGCCATCTCGGGCTGTCAAATTCCTTTCACTATACGTTAATGGTTCTGCCGGGTTATATCTGGCTGTTTATGTTTTCTATCGTTCCGATGGTTGGTATTGTAATGGCATTCCAGGATTACAATCCGAGCAAAGGATGGTTCGGCTCTCCGTGGGTAGGTTTGAAATGGTTTAAATACCTGACCGTTATCCCGGATGCAAAACGGGCACTTGTCAATACTCTGATTATTGCAATCGCAAAGGTTATCCTGAATATCATCATTCCGCTGGTGTTCGCACTGCTGCTGAATGAGGTAAAGAATATGAAGTTCAAAAAGACGGTTCAGACGATCGTATATCTGCCGCACTTCGTATCCTGGGTTATCCTTGCAAACATCATCACCAATATCCTTGGCGCAAACGGAATTTTCAACACGGTCCGCAGCGCAATGGGTGCAACGGATACCGTTCTTCCGATGACCATGCCTGGCATCTTCCGTCAGTTACTGATCGGAACTGATGTATGGAAAGAGTTCGGTTACAACGCAGTTATTTATCTTGCAGCGCTGACCGGCATCAGCCCGAGCCTTTACGAGGCAGCCGCAATCGACGGCGCAAGCCGCTGGAAACGTGTATGGCACATCACCATCCCGGGACTGGTTCCGACCATCGTTCTTCTGACCACACTGGCAATGGGCAACGTTCTGAATGCAGGTTTCGACCAGGTATTCAACATGTACAACCAGCTGGTTATTGAAACTGGTGATATCATCGATACATACGTATACCGTATTGGTATTACAAACATGCAGTTCTCGCTGGCTACTGCAGCAGGTCTCTTTAAATCTGTTGTCAGCTTCGTGCTGGTTGTTACTTCTTATGTTTGTGCTTACAAGTTTGCTGATTACAAGATTTTCTAAGGAGGGCAGAAATTATGATAGAAAGCAAGAGTTTTGGCAGCAAAGCGTTTAAAGTCATAAATGCTATCATCCTGATTCTCCTGGCATTCAGCTGTTTTTATCCGTTATGGTATACGTTCTGCGTATCTATTTCTTCAAAAGCAGCCGCTGAGGGCGGTCTTGTAACGATTTACCCGATCGGATCAAACGTAAAATCCTACAGCCTGATTATGGGTGATTCCGCATTCTGGAATTCCTTCTGGATTTCCATCAAGCGAGTTGTGATTGGAACCATATGGACCATGGTTGTCCTGATTATGATGTCCTATCCGCTGGCAAAGAGCAAAACAGAGTACAAACCGAGAAATGTCCTGATGTGGATCCTGGTATTCTGTATGCTGTTCAATGGTGGTACCATTCCGTGGTTCATCACCGTTAAAAATTATGGTATGATCGATACGATGGCAGCACTGGTTCTGGCTGGTTCTGTTCCGGTATTCAACGTACTCCTGATGATGAACTTCTTCCGCGGCATCCCGGGAGACCTCGAGGAGGCAGCCCGTGTAGACGGCGCCGGCCCGTGGCGTATCCTGTGGCAGATTGTAGTTCCGTGTTCCAAACCGGTTATCGCAACCATCGTCCTGTTTACATCCGTTGGTTACTGGAACGAGTATTTCCAGGGCCTGGTATTAATGAACAAAGAGACGAACTATCCGTTACAGACCTACATCCGTCAGATCTCCGTTCAGATCCCGGTAGGCGTAACCCTGACTGCAGAGCAGTATCAGCAGTTAGCACAGAACTCTAACAAATCACTGGAGGCAGCAAAGGTATTTATCGCCCTTGTTCCTATGCTGATTGTATATCCGTTCCTGCAGAAATACTTCGTAACCGGTATTACACTGGGAGCAGTAAAAGAATAAGAGAAAACGCAGAAAAAGCGGCTTCTGAATCGAAACAGGAAGCCGCTTTTTTGCGCTTTTTTTCTTGCGTCCGGGGAGAAAACAGCGTAAGATAAAAAGGTATTGAGGTGAAAAACAAAATGTTTCTGGAGGGGATTTTATCATGAAAATACTTACATTCGGAGAACTGATGCTGCGTTTAAAAACACCGGAGCATCTGAAAATACTGCAGGCAGATACCTTTGAAGCCAGTTACGGCGGCGCGGAGGCGAACGTCGCGGTTTCTCTGGCAACACTCGGGAACGATGTTTCCTACGTGACAAAAGTGCCGGAGCACCAGGTCGGACAGGCGGCCATCAATGAAATCCGCCGGTTCGGTGTGGATACGACCCGTGTTCTGCGGGGCGGCGGCCGCGTCGGTATTTACTATTTTGAAAAGGGAACCAACATCCGACCGACGAGCGTGGTTTATGACCGCGCCTACAGCGCGATCGCGATGGCAGAAGCGGAGGAGTTTGACTGGGAAAAACTGCTCGAGGGCGTGGATCTCTTTTATTTCTCCGGTATCACGCCGGCCATCAGCTGCGAGATCGAAAAGACGCTGGAGATCGCTCTTATGCTCTGCAAAGAGAAAAAAATTCAGGTGGTATGTGATCTCAACTACCGCGGAAAAATGTGGTCAGCAAAGGACGCACAGCGCGTCATGCGCCGTCTGATGTCTTACGTGGATGTCTGCATTGCAAATGATGAGGACTTTGAATCATCGCTTGGCATTCCGGCGTATGATGGAGATATGTCGCGCGGCATTGAACAGATCGAGTCTTACAAAGAGGGCATGCTGGAAATTCAGAAACAGTTCCCGAACTGTAAAGCAGTTGCGAGCGTGCTGCGCAATCTCTACACCGTGGAGGACGGCGACTGGATGGGAATTTACCTGAAAGACGGAAAATTCTATGAGAGCCCGGTTCACAAAGTACACAGCTTTGAGGCAGTCGGAGCCGGTGATGCGTTTGGTGCAGGACTGATTCACGCGATGGCGCATGATTTTGCGCCGCAGAGAATCATCGATTTTGCGATTTCTGCAAGCGTCTTAAAGCTGATGATTCAGCACGATGCCAACGTGGTCAGCGAAAAAGAGATTGAGCAGATCATGAAGCAGGGCGGAACAAATCTGCAGAGATAGAGGAAACAAAAAGATTCCGAGAGTACATACAGGACAGCAGGAGGAATAAAACTTGAAGAAACGGAATATTATATTAATAGGAATGCCGGGAGCCGGCAAAAGCAGCGTTGGAGTTATCCTTGCAAAGGCTTTGGGGTATGAGTTTATTGATACGGATCTTGTGATTCAGCATCGGGAGAAACGTCTTCTGCGCGAGATTATTGCAGATGAGGGAAATGAAGGCTTTCTTGCGATTGAGAATGAGGTCAATGCGACTCTGGAAGCCGATGAAAGCGTCATTGCACCGGGCGGCAGCGCCATTTACGGAAAAGAGGCGATGGAGCATTTTAAAGAGATTGGAATAATCGTTTACCTGAAGCTGTCGTATGAGGATCTGGCAAAGCGTCTTGGAAACCTGAAGGGACGCGGCGTTGTGCTGAAAGAGGGTCAGACGCTCAAAGATCTTTACGATGAGAGAAGTAAACTGTATGAACAGTATGCCGAGATTACGGTCGATGAGAGCGGAAAGGATATCCAGGGCACGATTCTGGCACTTCGCGAGCAGATTGGCATGTAAGAAGGAACGGGTGGAATATTCGGAGAATTTTCAAAAACATAATATTACGTAATAATAAGGAAAATGTTCTGAAAGTTAGAAATTACATATAACGTTTCTCTGAATATTCCTGACCGGAAACGGTGGAAAAAAACGGAAATAGTACGGAATATATTAAAATTGATTTACAAAATATTAGATTTGAGTTAAGATAAGGGGAGACTGAAAAATCACTGCGGGGAGCAGTGCGTTTCAGTGAGTCCGGAGTGTGTAAAAAAAACAGCAGAACAGACTTTGAATCGTTATTTCGGATAAAACACACTCATTAAGTTATGAAAAAGAAAATTTGAGGTGAATATATGGAACAGTATGTCATCAGAGGTGGAAATCCTCTTGTGGGCGAAGTGGAAATCGGGGGAGCAAAAAACGCGGCGCTTGCAATTCTTACGGCAGCAACGATGACCGACGAAACGGTTCTGATCGAAAATCTGCCGGATGTCAGCGATATTAATGTACTTCTGGAAGCAATTGCAGAGATCGGAGCCACTGTGGACCGCATCGACCGTCATACCGTGCGGATCAATGCATCGACTATCGGAGATCTGAGCGTTGATTATGAATATATCAAAAAAATCCGTGCGTCTTATTATCTTTTAGGCGCGCTGCTTGGAAAATACAAAAGAGCGGAAGTTCCGCTTCCGGGCGGATGTAACATTGGAAGCCGTCCGATCGACCAGCATTTAAAGGGATTCCGCGCACTCGGTGCTGAGGTAAGCATCCGTCATGGCGCAATCGTGGCAAGTGCGACAGATCTGCATGGAAGCCACATTTTCCTGGATATGGTTTCCGTTGGAGCCACCATCAACATCATGATGGCAGCTTCGATGGCAAGAGGAAATACAACGATTGAGAATGCAGCGAGTGAGCCGCACGTTGTCGATGTGGCGAACTTCCTGAACAGCATGGGAGCAAACATCAAAGGAGCAGGAACCGACGTGATTCGGATCAAGGGTGTCGATACCCTGCACGGAACCAGCTATGCGGTCGTACCGGATATGATCGAGGCAGGTACGTATATGTTTGCAGCAGCAGCTACAAAGGGCGATGTGCTGATTAAAAACGTGATTCCAAAGCATCTGGAAGCAACAACCGCAAAGCTCGAGGAGATTGGCTGCGACGTAGAAGAGTTTGACGATTCCATCCGTGTGAGCGCAAGCAAACGTCTGGGCAGAACACACGTAAAGACACAGCCGTATCCGGGTTACCCGACCGATATGCAGCCGCAGATTGCGGTTACACTGGCACTGGCAAACGGTACGAGTATTGTAACAGAGAGTATTTTTGAAAATCGTTTTAAATATGCGGATGAGCTGGCACGTATGGGCGCCTGTATTAAAGTAGAAGGCAACACGGCGATCATCGACGGCGTAGAGAAATTTACCGGAGCAGAGGTTTCCGCACCGGATCTTCGCGCCGGAGCAGCACTTGTTATTGCAGGTCTTGCAGCAGAGGGTGTTACCGTGGTGGATGATATTGTATACATTCTGCGCGGATACGAGGACTTCGACGGAAAGCTCCGTGGACTCGGCGCTGAAATTGAGCGTGTGAATAATGCAAAGGACATCCAGAAATTCCGGTTAAGAGCGTAAAAACAGTATAAAACAAATGTTGACAAAAAGGACGGTGCAATAAAAGGTACCGTTCTTTTATTTTACCTTATTGCGAAGAAATTGGCTTAAATTTTACTACTATTATTTTCAAAGCTGAGGCGGTCAGTATTGGTAAAAAAAGATATTTAAAAATATACAAATTTATGATATGTTGAATACGAAAACGTTACCGATTATACATTTTGACTAAAAATAATAAAAACCAGAGAGGGACAATATATGTCTAATAAAGCAGAAACACAATATAATCCACAATGTGGGGAGCGAAGAACAATTTTTTCAGATGAGTATGATTTTCTCACAAAAATTGAATCAGTGTGTGCCAAAGAAGATGGAATACATTTTTTGGTACGTACATGGAAAGACCGTATAGCCACAGTTCGTATTACATTTTTGACACCATCGGTATTCAGATTTGTGATGGTGCCGGAGATGACTGCAAAAAGCCATAGACAGACGGTAGTCGAAGATGTACCTGAATCGGAGTTTGAAACAAAAAATGCAGAATTTACAGAAAATGAAGATCTGTATATATATGAAACAAATCAGTTAAGTCTTCATTTTTCAAAAAACTACTGGGAAATGTCCATCTATCAGAATGGAAAATTATTGACGAAAGAACAGGCTTTTGACACTAATGTCGATAACCGGTGGAAACAGCTTCCAACAGGATTTAGAGTAGATGCATCTGGAAAAAGTATAGCCTCATTTGAGCAGTTTGTATTATTCTCCGATGAGCAATTTTGGGGATTTGGAGAGAAGTTTACACATTTTAATAAACGTGGACAAAGAATAGAGTGTTGGCAAAAAGATGCATTGTCTACTAATACGGAGGATTCATATAAAAGTCATCCGTATTTTACAAGCAGCCGGGGATATTCCGTATTGTTAAATACATTTACGCGTTCATCATTTGATATGGGTGCTTCATCATGGATCAGTTATCAGATGGGCAGTGACGATCCTATTCTGGATTATATTTTCCTGGCAGAAGAAAGCAAAGACTATAAGAAGCTGTTGCAGCAGTATTTGCAGATTACAGGGCAGATACCTATGATTCCACAGTGGGCTTTTGGTTTCTGGATGTCAAAATGCTCTTATATGAGCCGTAAAGAAGTCGAGGATGTTGTTGCTGATGCTGAAAAATTTGGAATAGGTATCGATGTAATTCATATCGATGGCTGGCAGAGGCAGGATATGTCTGGTGTATGGGAATGGGATACAGAACGTTTCCCTGAACCGGAAGAAATGATTAAAGAATTAAATAAAAAGAACATACATTTAAGTCTTTGGAATTATCCGTACTTGCAGGAAGATTCGCCGGCATTTAAGGAACTGGCAGAACGTGGATTTTTTATAAAAAATAAAGAAGGGCATCCTGCAATGTTTAAAGCGACTGCAGATTCAGAGTTTTTGTGTGCTTGCTTTGATTTCACAAATCCGGAATTTCTGGCATGGTATGAGGAACGTGTGAAAAAAATCGTCAGAATGGGTGTATCAGTGATAAAAACAGATTTCTCTGAAGCAGTACCTGAAGATGTTGTATTTTACAATGGCATGAGCGGGCGAGAAGGACATAATCTTCTGACGTATCTGTATGCAAAAAATATTTACACATGGATGAAAGAAATTTGCGACGAACGTGGGGAATTGCCAATGCTTTGGGGACGCAGTGGGTATGTGGGTTCTCATACGATCCCGGCAGCATGGGCAGGAGATTCTTCCAGTGATAAAGCAAGTCACAGTGCAATCCTTCAGGCCGGACTTGGGATGGCTATGTCTGGTGTATCTTTCTGGGGTTATGATCTTGGCGGATTTTATAACACAGGTTATATCGGAAATGAGGAACGTCCGAATATAGAAGATTACCTTTCCTCTGTGCAGATGGGATTGTGGATGCCATTATCCAGAGCGCACGGTAAAACACCGCGGGAACCATGGCAGTATGGAGATATGGCATTAAAAGAAGTAAAAAAATGGATTAACTTCAGACATCGACTTGTGCCATATCTTTATCACACCGCCTGCCAGAGTCATCAGTCTGGTATTCCAATGATTCGTCCGCTTGTGATGGAATATCCGAAAGATCCAATCGCAAAGACACAGAATCTGTCTTATATGCTTGGTGATGCATTGCTTATTTCACCCGGATTTGACAGAGATGAATATGAACTGTATCTTCCGGAAGGCCGGTGGCAGGATATTGAAAGTAAAGAAGTATATGAGGGAATGACATTTGTTCATATAGAAAACAAAGCTTTTGCTGATGGTGGTACATCTCTTCGGGTTTTCCAGAAGGAAGGAACAAGTATACCGTTGTTTGCTCAAAAAGAAGTATTGCATGTGCCTGCACAACTATGGAAACAGGAAGATCTTGAATTTATGACATTTCAAAAAAAGATGTTGATTAGCTATTGTGCACAAAATAGATGCATAAGAATGTGAAAAATGGATAAAAAGAAAAAAGCTGAAATCATAAGAACTGACTTGACAAAAGAGATTTATCTGTGCTATATTCAACTACAGTTGTAGTGTGTAACTCGATTTTTGGAGGCATTAACTATACATAACAGGAATTGTTTATGTGGGTTAGTGTCTCTTTTTTGTACTCTGTTTTAGAAAAAGAGTACAGACCGGCTAAAAAGATGCAAAACCGCAGAAACTCTTCTTGTAAAAAGTATAAACTACACAAGGAGTAAAAAAATGAAGGACAAAATTTTTAGTGTTCTGCAGCGAGTGGGAAGAAGCTTTATGCTCCCGATCGCAATTCTTCCGGTAGCCGGACTTTTACTGGGAATCGGAAGCTCATTTACCAATGCAACCACAATTGAAACGTACGGGCTGACAAGTTTGCTCGGCAACGGCACAATTCTTCATGCGCTGCTGGTGATCATGAACAAAGTAGGAAGTGCGGTGTTTGATAACCTGCCTCTGATTTTTGCAGTAGGTGTTGCAATTGGTATGGCAAAGAAGGAAAAAGAGGTTTCTGCCCTGTCAGCCGTTATTGCATATTTCGTTATGAATACAGCGATTAACGCAATGCTGACTATTACGGGTCAGATTCTGGAAAACGGAGAAATTGCAGAATCCGTTCTGGAAGGAACCATCACTTCTGTTTGCGGAATCCAGTCCTTACAGATGGGTGTGTTTGGTGGTATTATTGTAGGACTTGGTGTTGCTGCTCTGCATAACCGTTTTCACAAAATCGTTCTTCCAAATGCGTTATCATTCTTCGGAGGGTCCAGATTTGTTCCGATCATTTCTACACTGGTGTACATGTTTGTTGAGATTGGAATGTATTTTGCCTGGCCGGTTGTACAGAATGGAATTTATGCACTTGGCGGACTGGTAACCGGAAGCGGATATCTGGGAACCCTGATTTTTGGTATTATTAAGAGAGCTTTGATTCCGTTCGGACTTCATCACGTATTTTATATGCCATTCTGGCAGACAGCAGTCGGTGGAACAAT
>OHWE01000792.1_pt1 | contig 12360 bp, 8 predicted proteins | sample 1579661 | NCBI WGS metagenome assembly OHWE01 (sample SAMEA3882552, study PRJEB24775) | human gut metagenome | biome: human-associated habitat; feature: intestine environment; material: feces | place: Netherlands | collected 2009/2010 | reverse complement strand
TTACACCGGGCGCGGCGCGTTCTCTTTTTGGGCAAGACCAAAAAGAGAATGGGGGGCGCATCTGCCTAGCCATCAGCATGGCTGAAATTCCAGCGTCCAATGGGACGCACCCCCTGGAGGTATCTATGGACAGACTTCATGAAAACCGCATCTACACCGGCACGGTGGAATCCTACTCCAGCGAGGGTTTGGGCATCGTCCGCCTGGACGGCGCCGTGGTGTTCGTCCCCCAGGCCGTCCGGGGGGAGACCATCGACCTGAAAATCACCAAGGTGATGAAGACCGCCGCCGCAGGGGAGATCGTGAAGATCCACAAGCCCTCTCCCGACCGGGCCCAGCCCGAGTGCCCCGATTACGGCCGGTGCGGCGGGTGCGACTTCCAGCACCTGACGTACCCCGAGGAGCTGTGGGCCAAGCGCCAGCGGGTCCAGGACGCCCTGACCCGCCTGGGGGGCGCAGACATCCGGGTGGAGGAGATCCTGGGGGCGAAGAACCCCCTCCACTACCGCAACAAGAGCCAGTACCCCGTGGGCGCGGACGGCGCCATCGGTTTCTACCGGGCCCGGTCCCATCAGGTGGTGCCGGTGAAGCGGTGCTTGATCCAGCCCGAGGCGGCGGACAAAACCGCCGCGGCGGTGGGGGAGTGGATGCGGCGCTACAAGGTCCCCGCCTACGACGAGGCCACCGGAAAGGGACTGGTGCGCCACGTGTACGTCCGGGTGAATCGGAAGGGCGAGAGCCTTTGCTGTGTGGTAATCAACGGCAGGCAGGCCCCCCGGGAGCCGGAGCTGGCCGCCTATGTCTGCGCCACCGTGCCCCACACCGCGGGGGTGCTGGTGAACAGCAACACGAAGCGGGGCAACGTGATCCTGGGGGAGAAGTACCGCACCCTCTGGGGGCGGGACTATCTGATGGACACCCTCTGCGGCCTGGAGTTCAAGCTGTCGGTGCCCTCCTTTTACCAGGTGAACCGGGATCAGGCGGAAGCGTTGTACGGCAAGGCCCTGGATTATGCCGGCCTGACGGGGCGGGAGACGGTGCTGGACCTGTACTGCGGCATCGGCACCATTACGCTGTGCCTGGCCGCTGCCTCCGCCCGGGCCATCGGCGCGGAGATCGTGCCGGCGGCCATCCGGGACGCCAAAGAGAACGCCGCCCGGAACCACATTGAAAACGCGGAATTCTTCTGCGGCGACGCGGCTGAGACAGCCGCACGGCTGGAGGCGGAGGGCCTGCGGCCGGACGTCATCACCGTGGACCCGCCCCGGAAAGGGCTGGCGCCGGAGGTGATCGGCTCCATCGCGGCCATGGGGCCGGAGCGGGTGGTGTATGTCTCCTGCGACCCCGCCACGCTGGGCCGGGACGTGAAGCGGTTCGGAGAGCTGGGTTACCGGGCCGTCCGGGCTTGTGCAGTGGACATGTTTCCCGCCACACGGCATGTTGAGAGCGTGGTGCTGCTGGAGAGGTATAATATGGATGGGAGGCGCATAGACCATGGCGAGAGAACGGATTCGGACGACCATCCCTGAAATTGTGGACTATTGGGCAAAGCACACGGGTGAATGCGGATTGAGCGTCGATTTCGCGGAGGCCCATGAGCGGTGCTGGCGCTGCGGCTGCCAGCGCAGTCTGGAACGCTGCCACATCGTCCCTGCTTCTCTGGGCGGCGAGGACACGCCGTCCAATTTTGTCATCTTGTGTAAGCGATGCCATTTGGACAACCCCAATGTGGCGGATCCGGAGGTCATGTGGGACTGGCTGCGGGCATACGGCGTGCCTTTTTATGACACCTTCTGGTGGGTAAACGGGATCGAAGAATACAAAAAGATATACGGGAGATCCTATGCAGAGGAACTCCGGACGCGGGGAATTTCCCCGGAAGACCCGGCATTCAAGGCGGTTTTGGACGAGCAGCGGCAGAAGGCGTCCTACCATTTCGGCGATCCCCATCTGAACATTGCCACACTGGCGGGGATCATCCGAATGGCGCTGAAGGCATACGACGCGGCTCACGGCCTGGAAACTGAACGGAATGTGACCGCCTATATCAACCGGAATGGATTCTGGCAGGGAAAATAAAGGAATTCCCCGACCCAATAAAACGGCCGAATCCCGGCATGATAGAGATGCCGCACTGCCGCGGCATCCGGCTGCTTGGATTTTTGCGGCCTGTACAGAAAACAGTTGTCAAATTCCGGCAGAGGGTGTATGATAGGACAAAGAAAGGCGGCCAGAGTACCGAAACAGGAGGAACGTTATGAACAAAACTGCAAGCATGGTCTTGAAGATCATCGGCGCCAGCCTGGCATTCGCAGCGGTTATCTGCCTGCTGATCGGCGGCTGGCATGACCTCAGCGTGGGATACAGCGGTATGAAGAAGCGGCTGGCCCGGAAATTCGGCTCCGAGTACGACGACTACGCCGACGAAGAGCTCTACGAGTAATCCAGAGCATAAAAAGGACCCCATCCATCTGGATGGGGCCCTTTTCTGCGTTTTTTCCGCCACAGGGCAACAAAAAACGGCTGGAAGAAATCCCCAACCGCAACGAAATTCCCCTTGACAGAGGAAAAAAACCATGGTAAAATAAGACGCTTATATGATGGCAGAGGATATTCCGCCATTTTTTATCGTTGAGATAACGATAGCATATTTCCCAGAACAATGCAAGAGCGGGATGCAGGAATTTTAACAACGATACCGTGCGTATCATTCCTGGCCGCGCCACCCGAAAAACCACGCGCCCGGCAGGACAGGGCGGGGCGCACAGAAGAAAGGTGAATGAGAAGATGGCCAAAGACAAGTACTACGGAAAGACCCTTCGTAAGAACTTCGCCAGGCACGAGGAAGTCATGCCCATGCCCAACCTTCTGGAGATCCAGAAGAAGTCTTACCAGGAGTTTTTGGACACCGGCCTCCGGGAGGTGTTCAACGACGTGGGCGCGATCACGGACTATCAGGGCAACCTGGAGCTGACCTTCATCGACTACAAGATGGATGAGGCGCCCAAGTACGACGTGGAGGAGTGCAAGGCCCGGGACGCCACCTACGCCGCCCCCATCAAGGTGAAGGTCCGCCTGCGCAACAAGGAGACCGAGGAGATCAAGGAGCAGGAGATCTTCATGGGCGACTTCCCGCTGATGACCCACTCCGGCACCTTTGTTATCAACGGCGCCGAGCGCGTCGTGGTTTCCCAGATCGTCCGGTCCCCCGGTGTGTACTACGGCAAGGAGACGGACATCAAGACCGACCTGCCCATCCTCACCTCCACTGTCATCCCCAACCGGGGCGCCTGGCTGGAGTATGAAACCGACAGCAGCGAGGTGTTCTGGGTCCGCATCGACAAGAACCGCAAGCTGCCCATCACCTGCCTGATCCGGGCCCTGGGCCTGAAGACGGACCAGGAAATCCTGGACCAGTTCGGCGACGATCCCCGCATCGTCACCACCCTGGAGAAGGACCCTTGCAAGAACTACGAGGACGCCATGCTGGAGATCTACCGGCGCCTGCGTCCCGGCGAGCCCCCCACGGTGGAGGCCAGCGAGACCCTGATCCACAACCTGTTCTTCGACCCCCGGCGCTACGACCTGTCCACCGTGGGCCGGTACAAGTTCAACAAGAAGCTGTCCCTGTGGCAGCGCATCCCCGGCTACAAGCTGGTCTATCCCGTGGCAGATCCTGCCACCGGTGAGCTCCTGTTTGATGAGGGCCATCTGCTGACCAAGGACGATGCCCGCCTGCTGGATACGGTCGGCGTGGGAGAGGTCACCATCGACGTGGAGGGAGCGCCCCTGCGGGTCATGTCCAATAAGATGTGCGACCTGAGCCATTATGTGGACTTCGATCCCCTGGCCGAGTGCGGTATCAAGGAGCGGGTGCGCTTCGACGTGCTGCAGGAGCTGCTGGGCCAGTACAGCGGCGAGGAGCTGAAGGACCAGATCCGCCTGCACCGGGCCGATCTGGTGCCCAAGCATATCATCATTGATGATATCCTCACCTCCATCAACTATATGAACGGCCTGGCCCGGGGCATCTCCGTGAAGGATGACATCGACCACCTGGGCAACCGCCGCCTGCGCTGCGTGGGCGAGCTGCTGCAGAACCAGTTCCGCATCGGCTTTTCCCGGATGGAGCGGGTAATCCGGGAGCGCATGACCATCCAGGACCTGGATGTGGTCACCCCCCAGAGCCTCATCAACATCCGCCCCGTCACTGCCGCCATCAAGGAGTTCTTCGGCTCCAGCCCCCTGAGCCAGTTCATGGATCAGACCAACCCCCTGGCGGAGCTGACCCACAAGCGGCGTCTTTCCGCCCTGGGCCCCGGCGGCCTCTCCCGCGAGCGTGCCAGCATGGAGGTCCGCGACGTCCATTACAGCCATTACGGCCGCATGTGCCCCATCGAGACCCCTGAAGGTCCCAACATCGGCCTGATCTCTTATCTCGCCACCTATGCCCGGATCAATGAGTACGGCTTTATTGAGGCGCCCTACCGGGCGGTGGACAAGGAGACCTTCCACGTCTCCGACGAGATTGTCTATATGACCGCCGACGAGGAGGACAACTACATCGTCGGCCAGGCTGCTGAGCCTCTGGACGAGAACGGCTGCCTCATCAACGCCCGTATCACGGCCCGGCACCGGGACGAGATCGTGGAGGTGGACAAGGAGCGGGTGGACTACATCGATGTGTCCCCCCGGATGATGGTCTCCATCGCGACGGCCATGATCCCCTTCCTGCCCAACGACGACGCCAACCGCGCCCTGATGGGCGCCAACATGCAGCGTCAGGCCGTGCCTCTGCTGCGTCCCCACGCGCCCATTGTGGGCACCGGCATGGAGCACAAGATCTGCATCGACTCTGAGATCGCTGTCCTGGCGGAGGGCGACGGCGTGGTGACCTCTGTGGACGCCCGCCACATCACCGTCAAGTACGACAGCGGCGAGGTCAAGGACTACAAGCTGACCAAGTTCCTCCGGTCCAACCACGGCACCTGCATCAACCAGCGGCCCATCGTGGAGGTGGGCGAGCGGGTTCACGGCTGGGGCACCGACGAGAACGGCCAGACCGTGGATCCCACCGTCCTGGCGGACGGCCCCGCCACTGAGCAGGGCGAGATCGCCCTGGGCCAGAACATCCTGGTTGGCTTTATGACCTGGGAGGGCTACAACTACGAGGACGCCGTGCTGCTGAACGAGCGTCTGGTGCGGGAGGACCTGTATACCTCCATCCACATCGAAGAGTACGAGATCGACGCCCGGGACACCAAGCTGGGCCCGGAGGAGATCACAAGAGACATCCCCAATGTGGGCGAGGACGCCCTGAAGGATCTGGACGAGAACGGCATCATCCGCATCGGCGCGGAGGTCCGTTCCGGCGACATCCTGGTGGGCAAGGTCACGCCCAAGGGCGAGACCGACCTCACCGCCGAGGAGCGGCTGCTGCGGGCCATCTTCGGTGAGAAGGCCAGGGAGGTCCGGGATACCTCTTTGAAGGTCCCCCACGGCGAGAGCGGCATCATCGTGGACGCCAAGGTCTTCACCCGGGAGAACGGCGACGAGCTGGGGCCCGGCGTGAACATGGTAGTGCGGGTGTATATCGCCCAGCGCCGGAAGATCCAGGTGGGCGACAAGATGGCAGGCCGCCACGGCAACAAGGGTGTCGTGTCCCGGGTCCTGCCGCAGGAGGATATGCCCTTCCTGCCCGACGGCACGCCGCTGGACATCGTGCTGAATCCCCTGGGCGTGCCCAGCCGTATGAACATCGGCCAGGTGCTGGAGGTCCATCTGGGCTACGCCGCCCAGAAGCTGGGCTGGAAGGTGGCCACCCCCATCTTCGACGGCGCGTCTTACAGCGACATTCAGGAGCTGCTGCAGCAGGCGGGCCTGGATCCTGAGGGCAAGAGCGTGCTGTACGATGGCCGCACCGGCGAGCCCTTTGACAACAAGGTCACCGTGGGCTACGTGTACTTCCTGAAGCTGCACCATCTGGTGGACGACAAGATCCACGCCCGCTCCACCGGCCCGTACTCCCTGGTCACTCAGCAGCCGCTGGGCGGCAAGGCCCAGTTCGGCGGCCAGCGCTTCGGCGAAATGGAAGTCTGGGCCCTGGAGGCCTATGGCGCGGCCTATACCCTGCAGGAGATCCTGACGGTGAAGTCTGACGACGTCACCGGCCGCGTCCGGACCTACGAGGCCATTGTCAAGGGCCACAACGTGCCCCAGCCCGGTGTGCCGGAGTCCTTCAAGGTGCTGGTGAAGGAGCTGCAGTCCCTGTGCCTGGACATTCAGGTGCTGGACAAGGACGGCAACGTCATCGAACTGAAGGAAGACGAGGACGCTATGGACACCTTCAACCTGGCCCGGATGGACGCTGACGACGACCGGCACCGCGCCTTCTCCGAAGAGGCGGAGTTCCAGGATTCCGGCTTTGACATCGAGGACGCCCCGGAGGATGCCGGCGCGGACATCGACGTGGACTTCGACGACGAATGATCCAGGATCGTATTGTTCGTCAACTCAACAATTCTGGATCATGTAAGGAGGAAATCGCAAGATGATCGACAACAACACTGGCAACAACATTGCCTTTGACGCGATTAAGATCGGCATGGCCTCTCCGGAGCAGATCCGCGCCTGGTCCTATGGCGAGGTGAAAAAGCCGGAGACCATCAACTACCGCACCCTGAAGCCGGAGCGGGACGGCCTGTTCTGCGAGCGCATCTTCGGACCCACCAAGGACTGGGAGTGCCACTGCGGCAAGTACAAGAAGATCCGCTACAAGGGCAAGATCTGCGACCGCTGCGGCGTCGAAGTCACCCGGGCCAAGGTCCGCCGGGAGCGCATGGGCCACATCGAGCTAGCCACCCCCGTTTCCCACATCTGGTATTTCAAGGGCATCCCCTCCCGGATGGGTCTGCTGCTGGACATCAGCCCCCGGATCCTGGAAAAGGTGCTGTATTTCGCCAACTATATCGTCACCGACCCCGGTGAGACTCCGCTGACCAAGAATCAGATCCTCTCCGAGAAGGAGTACCGGGATTACCGTGAGAAGTATGAGGACGACTTCCAGGCCGGCATGGGCGCCGAAGCCGTGAAGAAGCTGCTCCAGGACGTGGACCTGGAGGCCCTCTCCGCCCAGCTCCACGCAGAGCTGAAGGATGCCTCCGGCCAGAAGAAGGCCCGGATCGTCAAGCGGCTGGAGGTGGTGGACGCCTTCCGTCTGTCCGGCAACAAGCCGGAGTGGATGGTCATCGACGTGCTGCCTGTTATCCCGCCGGAGCTGCGCCCCATGGTGCAGCTGGACGGCGGCCGGTTCGCCACGTCCGACCTGAACGACCTGTACCGCCGAGTCATCAACCGAAACAACCGCCTGAAGCGGCTGATCCAGTTGAACGCCCCGGATATCATCGTCCGCAACGAGAAGCGGATGCTCCAGGAGGCGGTGGACGCCCTCATCGACAACGGCCGCCGGGGCCGCGCCGTCACCGGTGCCAACAACCGGGCCCTCAAGTCCCTGTCCGACATGCTCAAGGGCAAGCAGGGCCGCTTCCGCCAGAACCTGCTGGGCAAGCGCGTGGACTACTCCGGCCGTTCCGTTATCGTGGTCGGCCCCGAGCTGAAGATCTATCAGTGCGGCGTACCCAAGGAGATGGCCGTGGAGCTGTTCCGCCCCTTCATCATGAAAAAGCTGGTAGAGGACGGCACCGCCAACAACATCAAGTCCGCCAAGAAGATGGTGGACAAGGGCGTCACCGAGGTGTGGGACGCTCTGGATGTCATCATCAAGGACCACCCCGTCATGCTGAACCGCGCTCCGACGCTGCACCGCCTGGGCATCCAGGCCTTCGAGCCGGTGCTGGTGGAGGGCCGGGCCATGAAGCTGCACCCCCTGAACTGCACCGCCTTCAACGCGGACTTCGACGGCGACCAGATGGCCATCCATGTGCCCCTGTCCGCCGAGGCCCAGGCGGAGGCCCGCATCCTGATGCTCTCCGCCAACAACCTGCTGCGTCCCCAGGACGGCGGCCCCGTCACCGTGCCCACCCAGGACATGGTGCTGGGCTCCTACTACCTGACCATGGACCGCATGGGCAAGGCGGAGAAGGGCGCCGAGACCATCTGGTGCGAGGATGCCGGCGACACCAACCTCACCGCTCACTCCATCGTGGACGCGGATGACTTTGTGGCCGCCAACGACGCCCTGGAGAAGGGGCAGAAGAAGGCCGCCTACCGCCCTCTCCACTTCTACGCCAGCGAGGAAGAGGCCCTCATGGCCTACAACGACCATGTGATTGGGCCCCACTGCCCCATCGGCGTGCGCCGCACCATGACCGTGGACGGCGTCAGCCACACCGCTGTGGTAGAGTCCACCCCAGGCCGTATCATCTTCAACCAGAACATCCCTCAGGACCTGGGCTTTGTGGACCGGACCGATCCCGCCCACGTCTGCGACTATGAGGTGACCTTCACCTGCGGCAAGAAGCAGCTGGGCCAGATCGTAGACCGCACCATCAACAAGCACGGCTTCACCGTGGCCGCTGAGGTGCTGGACGCCATCAAGGCCACCGGCTACAAGCACTCCACCCTGGCGGCCATCACGGTCTCCATCGCAGATATGACCGTGCCCCCCAAGAAGTACGAGCTGGTGGCGGCCTCCGAGCAGAAGGTGCTAGACATTGAGAACCAGTACAAGATGGGCTTCATGACCGAGCACGAGCGCTACAAGCAGGTGGTGCAGGTGTGGGAGAAGACCACCAATGATGTCTCTGACGCCCTGCAGAAGAACCTGGACCGCTATAACCCCATTTTCATGATGGCGGACTCCGGCGCCCGCGGTTCTATGAAGCAGATCCGCCAGCTGGCTGGTATGCGTGGCCTGATCGCCAACACCGCCGGCCGCACCATCGAGATCCCCATCAAGGCGAACTACCGCGAGGGCCTGACCGCCCTGGAGTACTTCATCTCCTCCAGAGGCGCCCGGAAGGGCCTGGCCGACACGGCTCTGCGTACCGCAGACTCCGGTTACCTGACCCGCCGCATGGTGGACGTCTCCCAGGATGTCATCATCCGGGAGGAGGACTGCCACGTGACCCACGGCATCAAGGTCTCCGAGATCAGCGAGAACGGCCAGGTGATCGAGAAGTTCTCCGACCGGCTCCGGGGCCGTTTCCTGGTGGGCGATGTGGTGGACGCCGATACCGGCGAGGTGCTGCTGTCCAGCACCAAGATGATGGACGAGAACGACGCCAAGATCCTGGAGACCCACAAGTGGGTCCAGGCCAACTACCGCGACGGCGACCGCTGCACCTTCGACCCGGCGGTTGACGAGCACCCCACCGTCATGATCCGCACCGTGCTGACCTGCAAGGCCCACAGCGGCGTGTGCGCCAAGTGCTACGGCATGAACCTGGCCACCCAGCAGCCTGTGGGTCCGGGCGAGGCGGTCGGCATCATTGCCGCCCAGTCCATCGGCGAACCCGGCACCCAGCTGACCATGCGTACCTTCCACACCGGCGGTCTGGCCGGCGGCGACATCACCCAGGGTCTTCCCCGTGTCGAGGAACTGTTTGAGGCCCGTAAGCCCAAGCGGATGGCTACTCTGGCAGAGATCGGCGGCACGGTCAAGTTCGAAGAGACCAGCAAGGGCAGCCTGGTGAACATCGTCATCACCGCACCTGACGGGGACACCCGCACCTACGCGGTGCCTCACACCGGCCTGCTGGTGAAGGACGGCGACGTGATCGAGGCCGGCCACCAGCTGACCTACGGTGCGTTGAATCCCCATGAGGTGCTGCGCATTCGCGGCGCTGACGCCGTGTACAACTACCTGATCCAGGAGGTCCTGCGGGTGTACCGCCAGCAGGGCGTGGATATCAACGATAAGCATATCGAGATCATCGTCCGCCAGATGATGCGCAAGGTCCGTCTGGAGGACGCCGGCGACACCAAGCTGCTGGACGGCTCTATGGTGGACGTCCTGGAGCTGGACGACGCCAACGAGGAGATCGACCGCCGCAACGCCGCCGGTGAGCGGCAGGAGAACGGCGAGCCTCTGCGCCACGCCGTAGGCACCCAGCTGCTGATGGGCATCACGAAGGCATCTCTCGCCACGGACTCCTTCCTGTCCGCCGCCTCCTTCCAGGAGACCACCAAGGTCCTGACGGAGGCCGCCATCAAGGGCAAGGCCGATCATCTGGTGGGCCTGAAGGAGAATGTCATCATCGGCAAGCTGATCCCTGCCGGCACGGGCCTGACGGCCTACCACACCTTTGCTGAGGAGTTGGTTCCCGGCCCGGCGCCTGTTGAGGCCGCCCCGGAGCCCATTCCCGCAGAGCTGTGATTCGCCGGACATCCCGCAGACACAAGACCGGGAGAGAGCCTGACCGCAAGCGGTCAGGCTCTCTTTTCGGATGCCGGGCATCCAGAGGCGGGGTGAAGGAGACGCCCCGCAGCCCGGGGCTGAAACGGTTCTGCTGAGAAGCGGATGACCAACGCCCCCCTTTATTTAAAATATCAAAGCTCCCTTGTTCCCAGGCGCACTGCGCCGTATCCGGACGGCGGCCAGAAACGGCCCGGAAACAGGGAGAAGTTCTCCTAAGATGTCTCCAGGTATCCGGCACGCCCGGGAGATGGGGAAAACGTCCAAAAGTCTGCGGATCATGGAAAATTTTTACCGAAAAATGTCTTGACGGATATGTTTCCCCATGGTATAATCCAAAAATGCGCGGATATTAGGATTCTGCGGATTTTGCCATGCGTTTCAGGAGGAATTTCCCGTGATCTCGGAGCTTGCTTCCCAGGAGAAGGTCATCGGCGTGAAGCAGTCCCGCAAGGCGATCCGGGAAGGCCGGGCCAAGCGGGTCTATCTCGCCTGTGACGCCGATCCCGCCATCACCGAGCCGGTGGCCGCCAGCTGTGCGGAGGCCGGCATCCCCGTAGAGACGGACTACACACTGTCCCAGCTGGGCCAGGCGTGCCGGATCAGCGTGGGCGCGTCCGTGGTGGCCGTCCTCTCCGCATAAAGAAATGGTTTTTTTCGGAATAGCTTCACCGCGTTCCGTAAAAAATAAGGGCTGTCGTGGTTACACGGCAGCGAAATTATGAAAGAAAGGAGAAATACACCGAATGCCTACTTTTAACCAGCTGGTCCGTAAAGGAAGAGAACAGGCTACCTACAAGTCCACTTCTCCCGCTCTGCAGTTTGGTCTGAACACCCTGAAGAACAAGACCACCGATCTGCCTTCTCCCCAGAAGAGAGGCGTGTGCACCGCCGTGAGAACCGCGACCCCCAAGAAGCCCAACTCCGCCCTGCGTAAGATCGCCCGTGTGCGTCTGACCAACGGCTACGAAGTCACCGCTTACATTCCCGGCGTGGGCCACTCCCTGCAGGAGCACTCCGTCGTGATGATCCGCGGTGGCCGTGTCAAGGATCTCCCCGGTGTCCGTTACCACATCATCCGCGGTACGCTGGATACCCAGGGCGTCTCCGGCCGTATGCAGGCTCGTTCCAAATACGGTGCCAAGCGGCCCAAGCAGAAGTAAGTCTGCGAACTGAGAGCTTTGCCGAATAGGTTTATATAGATGGCGGCCCCCGGGCCGCCGGGACGACCTCTTTGGCAGGCATCCACGGAAGGCTGCAATACGCCTTTTGAGTACCTATGAGATCATAGAATTATTATGAAGGAGGGAAGCATAGTGCCCAGAAGAGGTAATGTTCCCAAGAGAGAGATCCTGCCGGATCCCGTTTACGGCTCCGTCCTGGTCACCCGGCTGATCAATAGTGTCATGCTGGATGGCAAGAAGGGCGTGGCCCAGAAGGTGGTCTACGGTGCCTTCGACCAGATCAAGGAGAAGACCGAGAAAGACCCCATCGAAGTGTTCAACCAGGCCATGGAGAATATCATGCCCAGCCTGGAAGTCAAGGCCCGCCGTGTGGGCGGCGCCACCTACCAGGTGCCCATCGAGGTCCGGCCCGAGCGCCGTCAGACCTTGGGCCTGCGCTGGCTGACCACCTATTCCCGCAACCGCGGCGAGAAGACCATGAAGGAGCGTCTGGCCGGCGAGATCATGGACGCGGCCAACAACTTGGGCGGCGCCGTGAAGAAGCGTGAGGACACTCACAAGATGGCCGAGTCCAACAAGGCCTTTGCCCACTACCGCTGGTAACGAAGGAGCGACAAGATTATGGCAAGAAAAGTCTCCCTGGAGAATACCAGAAATATCGGCATCATGGCGCACATCGATGCCGGTAAGACAACCACTACCGAGCGTATTCTGTTCTACACCGGTATCAACCACAAGATCGGCGAGACCCACGAGGGTACCGCCACCATGGACTGGATGGCCCAGGAGCAGGAGCGTGGT
>OHWE01000791.1_pt1 | contig 12375 bp, 12 predicted proteins | sample 1579661 | NCBI WGS metagenome assembly OHWE01 (sample SAMEA3882552, study PRJEB24775) | human gut metagenome | biome: human-associated habitat; feature: intestine environment; material: feces | place: Netherlands | collected 2009/2010 | reverse complement strand
CACGTACGGTTCTTAGGCGGGAAGGCGGTGGTAACACCGCTGACCCAGCCGATTACTCGCCGCTGGTGAACCGGCTGAAAGGTCAGGTCATCAAAATCAGCCCCAACAGCACCCAGTTCATCAACCCCATGGACATTAACGCCAACTACTCCGAGGAGGATAATCCGCTTTCCCTGAAAGCCGATTTTATTCTTTCCCTGTGCGAACTGGTGGTGGGCGGCAAAGAAGGGCTGCTGCCGGTGGAGAAAACCGTCATCGACCGCTGTGTGCATCTGATTTACCGCAAATATTTTGCGAACTCCCGCCCGGAGAATATGCCGCTGTTGGAGGATTTGTACAACGCCCTGCTTCAGCAGGAGGAAAAAGAAGCCCACCACGTTGCCACGGCTCTGGAGATCTACGTCAAGGGCAGTCTGAACCTGTTCAACCACCGTACCAACGTGAACGTCAATAACCGCATCGTCTGCTACGACATCAAGGAACTGGGCAAACAGATGAAAAAACTGGGAATGCTCATCGTACAGGATCAGGTGTGGGGACGTGTCACGGCAAACCGCAGCAGTGGCAAGTCCACCCGGTATTATATGGATGAGATGCACCTTCTCTTAAAAGAGGAACAGACCGCCGCTTATTCCGTCGAGATCTGGAAGCGTTTCCGTAAGTGGGGCGGTATCCCGACTGGATTAACACAGAACGTCAAAGACCTGCTTTCTTCCCGTGAGGTCGAGAATATTTTCGAGAACAGTGACATGATCATCATGCTGAATCAGGCGGCAGGAGACCGGCAGATCCTCGCAAAGCAGCTCAACATCTCGCCCCATCAGCTTTCCTATGTGACCCACTCCGGCGAGGGCGAAGGGCTGCTGTTTTTCGGCAATGTCATTCTGCCGTTTGTGGACCGTTTCCCCACCGATCTGGAACTCTACCGCATTATGACCACCAAGTTGGGTGAAGTCTCGGAGGGCGCGCAGAAATGAGTGAACCGAAGCTGAACATCAAAGAGGAAACGTCCGCAAAAAAGACCCGTTCTCCCCCGAAAAAAGCCAAGGTAGAGCAGACGGTGCCCAAAAAGAAAAAGCTGAAAACCGATGCGGATAAAGCTGCCGAAAAAGTCCAGCATCTGCGGTTTGGCAAGGCGGAACTGACCCCGGACAAACTGAGCCGTTTGAGCAAGGCGCAGAAGCGGGAGATGTACGCTGCCCATGCCGCCCGCTCTGCGGTGCATCACGAAGTTGACCAGTACGAGGATGAAAACGTCGGTGTGCAGGCGTTGAGTGAGGGCGAAAAGGCGGCAGGAAATGTCCGTGATATTTCCAAAAGCCGCTATGCCCGGAAGCTCAAGAAGAAAGCCAAGATGCAGGGCAAGAAAGGCTCCAAAACCGCAAAATCTTCTGCACAGGAGCCGCCTGCGCCACAAGATGCAGGTGCATCTGGCACCGGCGAGGGCGGCTCCAACTGGCTTTCCCGGTGGCGGCAGAAACAGGACATCCGGCAGAGCTATTATGCCGCCGCCCGGTCGGGCACGGCGGCGCAGACCGCAGGCGGCAAAGCGGCATCCAACGGCGCATCTGCCGCCCGGTCCGGCGTGGAACAGGCGGTGGAGAAAGGCAAAACTGCCGTCAGCACCGCCGTAAAGGGGCTGGTGAATGCCGCCAAAGGCAACGCACACGTTCTGGTGATCGTGGGCGTTTTTCTTTTGCTCATTCTTATGGTGATGTCGGGCTTTTCCTCCTGCGGCATCCTCTTTTCGGGCGGCACACAGGTATCCGGGCAGACCATGTATTCTGCCGAGGATAGGGATATTCGCGGTGCAGAACAGGACTACAAAAAGCTGGAAAAGGAGCTGGACAAAAAGATCAAGCGCACCCCCACCGACCACCCCGGCTACAACGAGTACCAGTACCACCTTGACCCCATCGAGCATGACCCGTGGCAGCTCACTTCGTTCCTGACCACCTTGTATGATGACTACACCCGCAGCGAGGTACAGGGAAAACTGAAGGAGACATTCAAAAAGCAGTACAAGCTGACCACATGGGTAGAGGTGCAGATACGGTACAAGACCGTTTGGGTCATCAGTCCGGCAGGAATCCCGGTTCCCACGCAGGTGCCCTACGAGTACAAAATCTTCCACACCAAATTGGTGAACAAAGGGCTGGAAGTAGTTATCCGGGAGGAACTGGACAACGACCAGTGGAAACGGTACGAGATCTTTCAGGACACGCTGGGCGGTCGGCCTTATCTGTTCAACGGTGGTCTGCCGCCCGGTGGCTCGGATGGTTCCGGCACACCGGGCATCGACTATCAGATTCCGGCAGAAGCCCTGACGGATGAGGAGTTCGCCGCCATCTACAAGGAAGCTCAAAAGTATGTTGGTACGCCCTATGTGTGGGGTGGTTCTACCCCGGAAACAGGATTTGATTGCAGCGGTTATGTCTGCTGGGTCTACAACCAGAACGGCTACAATGTGGGGCGCACCACCGCCAACGGTCTGTGGAACAAGAGCCAGCACATTTCCGAAGCCGAAGCAAAGCCCGGAGATCTGGTCTTTTTCAAAGGAACCTACGACACCCCCGGCATGAGCCATACCGGAATCTATCTGGGCAACGGGATGATGGTGTCCGCTGGCGACCCCATCAAGTACGCAAACATTCACTCGTCCTACTGGGAGAAGCATCTCGCCGGGTTCGGACGGCTTTCAAAATGATTGGAGGAGTTACTATGAGCGAAAAATCGGATAAGCTGCGGGCGATGCTGGCAAAAGAGAAGGAGCGCCGCATCAAGCTGAACAACCGCATCGAGATTCTGGAACGGCGCATTCAGGAGGAAGATTCCGCCGAGGTCAACGAGATGGTGCGGACCGCAAAGGTCACGCCGGAACAGCTTGCTGCCCTGCTGCGGCAGTCTGCTAACACTACCCCGAACCCGGCTGCGCTGTCTGCCGTGGGTGCAACTTTTGAGAAGGAGGTCGATGCAGATGAAGATTAAGAAGCTGGGTGCGCTGCTGGTATCGGCGGCACTGTGCGCTGGCATGGCGGTTCCCGCTTTTGCCTTTGAGGGCGAAGCTGCCCCGGTGGAGCAGCCGGTTCTGCCGGAAGTCGTGGAGGAAGATGTTGTCACCGTCACGGACGAAACCTCTGGTGCCCTGACCCCGGAGGGCAATCTGACGCTGGTAGACGACTACCACACCGACTATTCCGATGGCAGCGGACAGCAGTTTATCACGCTGGTGTCGAAGTCGGGCAACACCTTCTATCTGGTCATCGACCGCAACGCCAAGGGGCAGCAGACCGTCCACTTTATGAATCTGGTGGACGAGGCCGACCTGTTGGCACTGATGGAGGAAGAAGATGCGGACGCTTACACCGCCGAAAAAGAAGCGGCGGCGCAGGCAGAACAGGACAGGCTGAAATCCGAGGAAGAAGCCAAGAAAGCCGCCGAAGAAGCGGCGGCATCCGGTACGGAGCAGCCCACGGACAATAAGGTCACAAAGATCGCATCCGGCTTTCTGGGCGTAGTCGTGCTGATCGCACTGGCGGCAGGCGGCATTTTCTACGCTTTCGCAAAGCAGAAGCAGAAAAAGAAGGCAGAAAAAGAAGCCCTTGACCCTGATGCAAACTACACCGAGGACAAGGGCGACTTCGAGATTCCCACCGAGGACGAGCCGGAGGAACCCGGTGAGGAAGATACCGAACCCATCTGATTTTAAGGCGGCGTTTTGCCGCCGTACATATTGCAATCCGAAACAGATTGGAGGGATTCTTATCGCAAAATTGATCGTGGCAGAAAAACCATCGGTTGCCATGTCCTACGCCAAAGTCCTCGGTGCCACCAACCGTCAGGACGGCTATCTGGAGGGCAACGGCTATCTGGTAAGCTGGTGCGTGGGGCACTTGGTAGAACTGGCTCCACCCAATGTCTACGATGCCAAATACGTCAAGTGGAGTATCGCAGATTTGCCCATTCTGCCGCAAAAGTGGCAGTATCTGGTGTCTACGTCCACCCAAAAGCAGTTTGGCATCCTGCAAAAACTGATGCACCGCTCGGATGTGGAGAGCGTGATCTGCGCTACGGATGCAGGATAGTGCGGATGGGTGATTTAAGAAAAAACGAAAAAGAGACCTCATATCGTTGAAAATCAAATTTTAAAATCATTAAAGGAGCTATTTAAATGAAACGAAATCAGAATTTCGACCCTAATCACTCTCAAAAAGTGCTTTCCTGCCGCTACAACATGGACACCAACCGGGTGGAAGCCCGGTTCGAAGATGAAACTACTCTTGCCATCGACTGCATCGCCGTGGAGGACGAATACGGCAACACCCCGGCACAGCGGGCAGAACTGGACTGGCTGCTGTACCATAAGCCGTTGGAGTATGCACAGCTTGTGCTGGGTGGGGAGATTGAGCATTATCTCTCACTTGGCTACGACCATGGAAGAATGGAAGATTGATTGACAAGGTTACATAACAGTTAACACAGCTTGCATTTGCCCTGCAATTTTTCAGAATGGAACGCCCCAAGGGCATTCGGTCTATATCCGGCAGATTTTTCAGAATGAATCTGTCGGGTATTTTTGTTTGTCATAAAGGAAGTCTTGCTTTTTATTGTAAAATTGGATACAATATAAGAAAGATATTTGCACGGAGGGCTCTATGGAATATATCGGCATCCAGAAGAAAAACGGCGGTGTGGTGGAAGCCCTGCAGCAGGCCATTTTATCTGGGCAGATCCCGGCGGGCACTGAAATGACCCAGAACGAACTGGCAGAGAGTCTCGGTGTCTCCCGGATGCCGGTGCGGGAGGCCTTGATGATCCTTGAATATCAGGGTCTTATCATCCGTCTGCCCAACAATCGGATAAAAGCGGCAGATTTGACCGAAGAGACACTGCGCCAAATGCTGGCATTGGGGGCTCAGTTGGAACGGCAGGCCATGCGTGCGCTGCCGCAGGATGCTATGTTGGCAGGAAACGAGATGCTGCAGCACCGTACCCTGCGAACCGTCCTGCCCTATCCGCTGCACCGCAAGCTGCTGGAGAGCATTCAGGAGACCTACATCGCCTTTGCCGTGAGCGCACGTCCTGCGCCGGTGAACGACCGGCTGTCCCGTCTGCTGATGCTGGACCGTCAGGGTTCCCCTGATGTGCTGGATGCATGGAACACCTATGAAGAAGAACTGCTGCATCTGATTTTAACGATAAGGAGTCAATATGCTGGGACTGAAACCCATTAAGCTGCTACCCGCCCGCGAGCGGGTAGCTTCCGCTTTGCGGAAAGCCATTATCTCAAAAAGCATCCCGGAGGGCGCAGAACTCACGCTGGAAAACACCGCACAGGAACTGGGCGTGTCGGTCACGCCGGTGCGAGAGGCCTTTCAGATCCTTGCCCGTGACGGTCTGCTGGAAGTCAAGCAAAACAAGTGCGCCATTGTGTTGGGCGTAACGGAAAAAACGATTCGGGAGCACTACCAGCTGCGCGCTGCCTTGGAAGGGACGGCATGTATGCTCTGCTGCCAGAACAACGCTGACCTGTCCAAGATCAAAAACTGCGTGGATACTGCTGAGGAGGCTCTTTCTCTTCAGCAGGCCGGAAATTATACTGACTACAACCAGTCCTTCCATTTTGAGATCTGGGAAGCTTCCGGCAATGAAAAAATGCGCAATCTTCTCTCGGAGCTGTGGAATGGCCTGTCCGTTGGTGTGGAAATGAGCGAGTTGGACTATGCCCTCAACTCCCAGAGCGAGCATAAAAAGATCTATGCAGCGCTGGAAGCACGGGATGCGCTGGCCGCACGGGCTGAAATGGAAAAACACATCTACCGCAGTATGGACGATGCGCTGACCTATTATTTATAAGATCAAGGAGGACAAGATAGTGTATACCTGTGCGAACTGTACAGTTCTGGCCTGCGCCAACAACGAGCCGGAAAAGATGCCCAAAAACTGCCCTATGCGGAATGCTTCGGTGATGGAGGCCGCCCGCGCCGGCTATGATTTGCCTGAGAATCACGATTTCTACGTCAACTGTTCGGCCATTGAGGGGCTTGGCTACTGTCAATGGCCCCGCCTGAAGGAGACGGTGGAGTTCTGCAAGCGGATGGGCTACCACAAGCTGGGTCTTGCATTCTGCAAAGGTCTGCGGAAGGAAGCCCGCATCGTGGCCGACCTGCTCCGTGCGCAGGGGTTTGAGGTGGTGTCGGTCATCTGCAAGACCGGCGGCATCTCCAAAGAAGAAGTGGGCATCCCGGAAGAGGTCAAAATCCACCCCGGCGAATTTGAGGCCATGTGCAACCCCATCGCACAGGCAAAGCTTCTGAACGAACAGCACACCGATTTCAACATTGAGGTCGGACTTTGTGTGGGACACGACTCGATGTTTTATAAGTATTCGGATGCCATGGTCACAACGCTGGTGGCCAAGGATCGTGTTCTGGCGCATAATCCCTGTGGTGCTATTTACTGTGCCGAGGGGTATTTCAAAAAGCGGCTGGAATAAAAGAAGGAAAAAACGTGCGTTCTCCATCTGCTTTGGAGAACGCACGTTTTTTGCAGAAAGCGGCGGAGGGAGAGTTTCTTGTATCCTACTGTTTGTCTGGCGTGCACAAAAATTGGTGCATAATCCGTGCAATGCGACAAAACTCGAAAAAAGGGATTGACAAATCTCTGTTTCGGGTGTATTCTCGTGTCGTCAAGTGGATACATTATCACAGATTAGATATAAAAATTTTAAAAAGACGCTGCCGAGATTCCCGGAATTCTAAGGTTCCGGGCAGATCCTTCCAGAACGAAAAAGGGCTGTGAGGGCACAGCACGGCGGCAAAGACTCTGCACAACGAGGTGCAGCTGGGGCGTTCCGAAAGTCAGGGCTGTTTTGCTCTGATAAAATGGATACATTATATTTCATTAAAGGAGGATTCCCCGGTATGTCAGCAGCAACTATCACCCTACTCTTTCTTCTCTTCGCGGTCGTCATGTTCGTGTTTGAGAAGATCCCCCTCGGCGTAACGTCCATGATCGTCTGTATCGGTCTGGTCGTCACCGGCGTTCTGGACATCAAGACTGCTTTTGCGGGCTTCATCGACAGCAACGTCATCCTGTTCGTCGCCATGTTCATCGTCGGCGGTGCCCTGTTTGAAACGGGTATGGCCAACAAGATCGGCGGCATTGTTACCCACTTTGCCAAATCCGAGCGCAGCCTCATCGTGGCCATCATGGTCATCGTTGGCCTGATGAGCGGTGTGCTCTCCAACACCGGCACCGCCGCCGTCCTGATCCCCGTGGTCATCGGCATTGCGGCAAAGTCCGGCTATGCCCGCTCCAAGCTGCTGATGCCGCTGGTATTTGCAGCGGCCATGGGCGGCAACCTTTCCCTCATCGGCGCACCGGGCAACCTCATCGCCCAGAGCGCTCTGGGTGAGATCGGGATGTCCTTCGGCTTCTTCGAGTACGCCATCGTGGGCCTGCCCATCCTCGCCGCCGGCATCCTCTTCTATGCCACCCTTGGCATGAAGCTGCTGCCCAACCACCCCGTCTCCGATGATGACTCCTTCGGCGGCGAGCAGGACTTCAGCAATGTTCCCAAGTGGAAACAGGTGCTCTCCCTCGTTATCCTCGTGCTCACCCTGTTGGGCATGATTTTTGAAAAGCAGATCGGCATCAAACTCTGCATCACCGGCTGTATCGGTGCGCTGGCTCTGATCCTCACCGGTGTCATCTCCGAGAAAGACGCCCTGAAGTCCATCGACCTCAAGACCATCTTCCTCTTCGGTGGTACGCTGTCTCTGGCCTCTGCACTGGATAAGACCGGGGCAGGCGCAGAGATCGCAAACATCGTCATTGGTGCTCTGGGCAAGAATCCCTCTCCCTACGTTCTGACTCTGGTGGTCTTCCTGCTCTGCTGCGTCATGACCAACTTCATGTCCAACACGGCGACCACCGCTCTGATGGTTCCCATCTGCCTGAGCATCGCACAGGGCATGGGTGCCGACCCCCGCGCCGTCCTGATGGCTTGTGTCATCGGCGGCTCCTGCGCTTACGCAACGCCCATCGGTATGCCCGCCAACACCATGGTGGTTTCCGCCGGCGGGTACAGCTTCAAGGATTATGCCAAGGCTGGCCTGCCCCTCATCCTCATCGCAACGGTTGTCAGCATGGTGATCCTTCCCATCGCATTCCCGTTCTTCCCGCAGTAAAGCGGACAGGAACGTTGAATATGAGTGAACCAACGCGCAAAATGTACCAAATCTAAGGAGGCATTGGAATGAACAAGCAAGAACAGGTGCAGCAGATGACGACCTATATGGCGAACTTTGTGAGCCATATCGCCAAGGTGCTGCCGGACGACATCATTGCCAAGCTCGATGAGCTGGGCGCACAGGAGGACGCACCGCTGTCCAAGGTCATCTACGAGACCATGAAGCGGAACCAGAAGCTGGCCAAGGAGTTGAACCGCCCCAGCTGTCAGGATACTGGTGTGCTCCAGTTCTGGGTAAAGTGCGGCGTGGACTTCCCCCTCATCGGTGAGGTGGAGGGTCTGCTGAAGGAGGCTGTGGTCAAGGCTACCTTTGAAGCGCCCCTGCGCCACAACAGCGTTGAAACCTTTGATGAGTTCAACACCGGCCGCAATGTCGGCAAGGGCACTCCCACCGTGTGGTGGGATATCATCCCGAACAGCGACAAGTGCGAGATCTACGCCTACATGGCAGGCGGCGGCTGCACCCTGCCGGGCAAGGCTATGGTTCTGATGCCCGGTGCAGGCTACGAAGGCGTGACCAAGTTCGTCATGGATGTCATGACCAGCTACGGCATCAACGCCTGCCCTCCGCTGCTGGTGGGCGTGGGCGTTGCCACCTCTGTTGAGACCGCTGCTCTGCTGTCCAAGAAGGCTCTGATGCGTCCTCTGGGCAGCCACAACGAGAACGAGCGCGCAGCCTATATGGAGAAGCTGCTGGAGGACGGCATCAACTCCATCGGCCTTGGCCCTCAGGGCATGGGCGGCAAGTACTCCGTCATGGGCGTGCACATTGAGAACACTGCCCGCCATCCTTCTGCCATTGGCGTTGCCGTCAACGTGGGCTGCTGGAGCCATCGCCGCGGCCACATCATTTTTGATAAAGACCTGAACTACACCATTGATACTCATTCGGGGGTGACTTTGTAATGCTGACCATTAAAGACGGAAAGAAGATCCTTACTACTCCGGTCTCCGCAGAAGACCTGAAGGACATCCATATCGGTGATGTCGTTTACCTGAACGGCGACCTGACCACCTGCCGCGATGTGGCGCACCGCCGCCTCGTGGAAGAGGGCCGCCCGCTGCCTGTGGACGTGAAGGACGCAGCCATCTTCCACGCCGGCCCCATCATCCGCCCGCTGGAGAACGACAAGTTCGAGATGGTGTCTGTGGGCCCCACCACCTCCATGCGCATGGAGAAGTTCGAGTATGAGTTCGTGCAGAAGTCCGGTGTCCGCGTCATCGTGGGCAAGGGCGGCATGGGCCCCAACACCGAGCGCGCCTGCAAGGAGTTCGGTGCCATCCACTGTGTTTTCCCCGCCGGTAACGCCGTTGTGGCTGCCACCGAGGTGGAGGAGATCGTCGAGGCCCAGTGGCGTGACCTCGGTATGCCGGAAACTCTGTGGCACTGCCACGTCAACGAGTTTGGCCCCCTGATCGTTTCCATCGACACTGAGGGCCGCAACCTGTTCGAAGAGAACAAGGTCATCTTCAATGAGCGCAAGGAAAAGGCCATCGAAGAGATCTGCAAGCACGTCGGCTTTATTAAGTAATCCGGATATCCTCTCAGCGGGGGACAGACTTCACTCATTATTTCCTTTCATACGATTCTCCTAAATCGTTTTTCTTACCCCAAGTTTCTTGCTCAGCTTAATTTGCCACGTATTTGTTCTCCGCAATTTGCCCCGGAACCCTTTTCCGCGTAAAGGGTTCCGGGGCGTTATTTGTTCCTAGAAGGAAATGCAGACAAAGACGATCTTGCCCGTTCTTTTTGTTCTACACACCTTATATAAAGTTCCTTTGGAAAATTGTATTTTTCGACAAAAGTATAACAAATCCCTTGACAAGCGTGGTCTTTCGGTGTATTCTTTTCTTGTTTATTGGATACATTATCAAATATAAACATCCAAGTGCCACTGCTTTGCATCTGCAAGGTGGAAGTAATCCACAGGAGGACAACCCAAATGAGCCCATTGGAGATCACACTGGTCATCCTGCTTGTAACGATCATCGCCTTTGTATCCGGTAAAGTCCCGTTCTCGGTCATTTCTACCGGCATCATTCTGGCGCTGATCCTCACCGGCATCAAGACCCCTGCCGAGGCCTTTGGCGGCTTCATCAACACGAACGTGGTCATGTTCGTAGCCATGTTCGTCATCGGTGCAGGGCTGACCAAAACGCCCCTGATTGACAAAGCCCAGAGTCTGGTCATCCGCTACAAGGACAATATGCGGATGCTGATCCTTCTTTCCTGCGTGGCAGGTGCGTTTCTGGGCGCCATCACCAGTGCCACCGCAACTGCCGCTATCATGATCCCTTTGCTGGTAGGCATTGCGAACGACATCGGCGTGAGCCGCAGCAAGCTGCTGTATCCTTCTATGGCCTGTGCCAACATTGCCACCCAGATGACCTTTCTCGGTCAGGGTGCTTCCAACATGGCATGGAACGATGTCATGATGCAGGCCGGCGCACCGACACCGCTGCACATCTGGGATTTCACCATTGCGCGCATCCCGATGCTGACCATTGCCATCCTGTACATGACCTTTGTTGGCTATAAGCTGATGCCGGATCTTCCCAACGAGCAGTTTTCAGATGCAGCACATACGGCTTCTGAGAGCGAAAAACTCAGCCCCTTCAAGCGCAAACTGGCTGTCCTGATCGTTCTGGTCTCCATTGCAATGATGCTGCTGGAAAATGTCATTGGTGTCAAGATGTATCTCACTTCCTGCATCGGCGCTGCCGCTCTGGTGCTGACGGGTGTGCTGACCGAGAAGGAAGCCCTCAACTCCATCCACCAGCCGACCATTTTCCTGTTTGCCGGTGTGCTGGCTCTGTCGGACGCCATCCAGACCACCGGTGCAGGCGATGTGGTGGCAGACTGGATGATCCGCCTGCTGGGCGATACCACCAATCCGTACATCATTATGCTGGTGTTCTTCCTTGTTCCCTTCATTCTGACACAGGTCATGTCCAATCTGGCTACCCTGACCATCTTCATCCCACTGGTCACTTCCGCCTGTATCCGCATGGGCGTAGACCCCCGTGCTGCCGTGGTCGGCGTGATCACAGCCAGCTGTGTGTCCATCATGACACCCATGGCAGCTCCCTGCCAGATCATGATCATCGAGCCGGGCGGATACACCTTGAAGGATTATCTCAAGTGTGGTACCCCGCTGGCGCTCATCCTCATTGTCGTGTCCGTATTTTTCCTGCCGACACTTTATCCTTTTGCCTGATTCTATTTTCCCACCGCAGTAGTATCCGCAAACTGCATATCATAAATATGCCGTTCTGATCGGCGCTATTTTTGAAAACCGCAATAAAAGCAGCAGAAATTTTTGAGCATCTCATCATTCTGTCAAGAGGGCCGGCACCGTCCGGCCCTCTCTCTTTTTGCCAAAGTTTCCCTTGTGTTTTCTTGCAAGCTGCCGAAATCAGCGTGTTTTCAAAAGTTCGCGTTTGCGCAGCGCAGCGAAGCAATGAAAGCCCCAGTGGAGCTTTTAAGCGACAGAACGGTCTTGCGCAGCAAGATGGAGGGGCCTCGCCCCGACAAGTTCACGTTGACATGGCTCGATTTTTGTGGTAATCTATTCCAACAATTTAATATAAGATATTTACTTAGAGTTCCAGCTCGGCTCCCGAAGGAGCTGGAGCAAGTTTTTGACTTTCTTATCGCTACATAACGAACCCGAACCAAGGCCATCCCAGAAGGGATGGTCAGGTTCAGGTTGTTGTGTGGCGATTTTTTATTGCCAAATCCAGCACCGCACCTTGAAAACCGCATGACCGTCTGCATGGGATACCCGGCGATGACCCCGCAAGGGAGAGCCGGAAAACGCCGCCGGAAGGGGGCAGGAAATCCATGCAGGGAGAACGGCAACTGACATCCACTCGCCTCATGTGTTCAAAATGAGCACATGAGGCGAAACGGACGTTTATCTACTCGTTGAGGTAGGAGAAATCAATGTGGACAAATTGTCCACATTGATTCTGTTCGTGCTACGCTTAACCTCGACTTGACATTTTGTCGAGCCACGGTGAAATCCGGTAAGTGCTGCTTTTCCCCACGATGAAGCCCATCGACCAGTAAATTTCCAATTTAAGCGAAACAAAGCCTGAAACTTCTTGATGTACCGAGA
>OHWE01000780.1_pt1 | contig 12524 bp, 9 predicted proteins | sample 1579661 | NCBI WGS metagenome assembly OHWE01 (sample SAMEA3882552, study PRJEB24775) | human gut metagenome | biome: human-associated habitat; feature: intestine environment; material: feces | place: Netherlands | collected 2009/2010 | reverse complement strand
TTACAATGACTAAAAAATTGTCAATTCAGTCGGCACTGATTGGCATACCTGTTATTGCAGCAATAATTGGCGGTTTTGGTTTTGATATAGGCAAAATGATGATTGCCGGTGTAATTAAGGTTACTCCTTCGGCAATGATACCTATTTTTGCTGTAATTTATTTCGGCATTATGATTGATGCAGGGTTATTTGACCCCATGGTTAACAGAATTTTAAAACTTGTAAAGGGCGACCCTGTAAAGATTACCATTGGTGCGGCGGTTCTGGCAATGCTTGTTTCGCTGGACGGCGACGGTACAACTACTTTTATTATTTCCGTTTCTGCCATGCTGCCGATTACCACTAAATTAAAAATGAATCCGCTTATTTTGCCGTTTGCAGTAGGTATGGCGGCAGGCGTTATGAATCCGCTTCCGTGGAGCGGTCCGACAACGCGTGTTATGGCGGTTTTGCATGCTGATTCTTCTGCAATTTTTACGCCGATTGTACCTGCCATGGCTGTTGGCATTGCCTGGGTATTGTTTGCCTGCTACTATGTTGGCAAAAAGGAACGCAAAAGGCTTGGAGTTATGCATATTGACGAGCATACTTTTGATGGCCTCGGCGAAGACCAGAGTGCCAAAAGGCCGCAGCTTTTCTGGTTTAACTGCATTTTGACTGTTTTGATGATTGTGGTGCTGCTGATGGATATTATGCCGATGGCGACTATTTTTATGATAGGTTTTGCATTGGCAATTACGGTAAACTATCCTAATCTTGAAGAACAGACAAAACGTTTGAAAGCATATGCCGGTGAAGTTTTGATGATAGTAACTTTAATTTTCTCGGCAGGATGTTTTACCGGTATTCTTTCCGAAACCAAAATGATTACGGAAATGGCTAAGACCCTTGTTTCGTTAATTCCTGAACATATGGGCAGCCTGCTACCGCTTTCCGTAGCAGTAACGAGTATGCCTTTAAGCCTTGTATTTACTACGGATGCTTATTACTTCGGCGTGCTGCCGGTTATTTATGAAATGGCAGCTTCTCTTGGCATCGACCCGGTGCAAATCGGCCGTGCAGCTGTGCTTGGGCAGATGACGGTAGGTTTCCCGATAAGCCCGCTGGCAGCGGCAACATTGGTTTTAATCAGCGTATCGCGTGTTAATTTAATTGACTACCAGAAATTTATGTTCTTCTGGGCTTTTGGCACTACGCTGATTATGACAGTTGTATGCTACCTTACCGGTGCATTGACGTTTTAATTTATAACTGAAAACTTTATGGAGAAATAAAAAAGCTGGCGTTAACTTAACGTCAGCTTTTGTGCGTTTATAGTGTTTTTGTTATTTTCTTTCCGGCATCTGCGCGAGTAGGATTGCGGCAAAAACGAGCACGCAGCCGCCGATTTCGCGCATGGAGAGCGTTTCGCCGAGGAACATCCACCCGGCGAGCACGGAAAAGACGGATTCCAGGCTAAGCAGTATAGAGGCAAGGATTACGTTAACATATTTTTGCCCGGCAATTTGCAGTGTATAGGCAATGCCGCAGCTCATAATTCCGGCGTGTGCCAGCGGCAGCCAGGCCGCGGTGATGGCGGAAAGCTCCGGCTGTTCGGCCCAGATTATAACCGGCAGGCTTAACATGCCGCAGACAAAAAACTGAATGGCGGACATGCGCACCGGGTCAACAAGCTGGGTGAAACGCTCAATTGCCATGATGTGCACGGCAAAAACTACGGCACAGGCAAGTACGATTAAATCTCCTTTGTTGATGGAAAAGCCTTCGTTAATGCAGATGAAGTACATACCGGCAGCAGCAACGGCAACGGCCGCCCACTGCATAAAAGTTACATGTTTTTTTACAAGCAGCCCTAAAATGGGGATTATAACAATATAAAGCGCCGTTATAAACCCGGCTTTGCCGGCGGATGTGTAAGCGATGCCGGTTTGCTGCAAAGTGCTGGCAATGGTTAAAAGCACGCCGCAGCAGAGGCCGCCGGTAATAAGGTCGCCGCGCTTGTGGCTGTCATCAGTTCCCCAGAAGGAAAGCGGTTTGCCGGAAAGCCTGTCGATTACGGCAATGCAGGGAACAAGAAAAAATGCGCCTAAAAAAGAACGTATGCCGTTAAAACTAAACGGGCCGAGCAAATCGGCACCGACGCTTTGGGCAACAAAGGCCGTGCCCCAGATAAACGAACATAATAACAGCATAACAATGCCTTTAAAACTATTGGTTTGCTGCATGTTAAAACCCCTCGCTGAATAAAATTTTAAACAGATAATATAATTATAGCATTTCTGTGCCATAATGTTTTCTGAAAATAATATAAAAACTGCACCTGCAAAAGCCCGGTATTGCTTTTGAGGCGCAGTTAATAATGCTGTAGGGTTAAATATTTAGTTATTGTTTGTCAGCAGGTTTAGCTTCTTCGGCAGCTTCGGTTTCCGGTTTAGCTTCTTCCGGCTTTGTTTCTTCGGTAATAACTTCAACTTCTGCTTCCGCTTCGGTTTTGTGTTCGGCACTTTCAGAAACTACTTCAGCTTCCACTGTTTTTGCAGTTTCAACGGGTTCCATTTTATTGCCGCATTCGCTGCAGAATTTGGCGCTGATGCCTACGGCTGCACCGCAGTTGGGGCAGGTGGTTTTGGGTTCGTCGCCGTTAAAGGCAGTTGCCTTAATGTTGGCAATTTTAAATTTCAAATCATCTATTGCGGCAAGGCTTGCTTTAATTGCTTCACATTCTTCTTTAAATTCATCGGGCAGGCAATCGCAGTTTTGTGATTTTTCCCAAACCATTTTGCCCATTTTTTTGTAGGTGCTTTCAATTTTGCTTTCTTCTTTCCCTACGAGAGAGGTTAATTTTTGGATCTCCAGAGCGGCTTCTGCTTTTTCGCCGATGGTTTTGGTAATTTCTTCGGTTTTATTAGCCGCAATTTTAGCGAATTCGCCAATTTTATCAAGTAATGCCATAGTAAGATCCTCCTTTATGCTTTGTTAAGTTTATTATAACACAGAATTGTGAAATCGCCATTAATTTACGGCGCTTACGGTTACTTCGGTTCCTTCTTTTAAATCGAGCGAAGTGTTGTCGATATTTATTTCTGCAAGGCCGTTTTCTATTTTGGCAATGCTGCCGTTAAAGGTTTTGTTTAAGCCTTTGGCATGGGCGGTTACTTTTTGCCCCGGTTTAAGGCTTTGCGCCGCTTGTGCGGATATTTTGATGTTTACGCTGCAATTTTCCAAATCGCGGATGCTGAGGATTTTTTCTCCGGCAGCGGCGGTTTCGCCAGCATTATGGTATTTTTCTTCAACAATGCCGGTGCAGGGGCTTTCGGTTTCCAGTGCCAGCTGCTTTTGCATAAGGGCGTTATATTTCTTCTTTAAGGTTTTAAGTTCTTCCTGTTTTTGGGCAATGGCTTCGGGTGATGCCTTAACAAGGCTGCCTGCATTTTGCGCGGCGTTTAAAGCTGCCAGTGCCGCTGATTTTTCGGCGGAAGCCTCTTCGTACTGTCTGCGGGCAATAGCGCCTATTTTATAAAGCGATGCCATTTTTGCTTCTTTGGCGCTGGCCTGTTCGTATTGCTGCTGTGCTGCGGCAAGTGCAGCGCCGTTATTGGGGCTGCTTTGCCCGTTCTGCATTATTTTCAGTTCTGCTTCGGCGCGGGCTGCGTTGGCGTCTGCCTGTTTTATTTCTTCCGCAAGCTGTTTGTCGTCTATGGCAAACAGGGGCTGCTCTTTGCCGATGCGGTCGCCTTTTTCAAGAATAAGCCCCAAAATCTGCCCTTCGGCAGGTGCCGTAATATCGTAAACTGTAAAATAAACCGAGCCGCTGCCAAGTGCAGGGGCTTTGGTTTCGTTTTTGCAGGCGGCAGAAAACAGCATTATTAAAATTGTAAAAATAATAAATGTAAACTTTCTCATTTTAAACAAACCTCGTTTTTAGTGTAGCACAAACATAGTTGCGGTGCAATTTGCCAGAATGTAAATTTTTAAAGACGCGTTATTTTACGGCTGTAAATTTTACAGATTATTATACGTATGCTGCTAAAAATATCAATTATTTTTAAAACGGCGGATAATTAATGAGGTGCGGATTATTTTTTACACTGAGAAAGCACAAAGTTGTTAAAAAAGATTTTTCAAAAACTGTTAAATGCGTTATAATATACTCGAAAAGTGTATTATAAGTTGCTTATTTGCAAAGCGTTTTTGCCGTTGTGTAATATTTTGAAAAATTTATTTTATTAAAAAGCCGTTTTAGGAATGAAGGGAGGACTGTTATGCGCAAAAAAAGCTGGCTGACAGTTATTTGCTGCCTTTTATTGGTGTGCCTGCTGCCGTCTCTGGCAATGGCCAAAAATAAAATCAAGGCGCCTGCCCGTGAATGGAAGCTGACGGTGGCGCAGCAAAAGCTGGAGCTTTTGGGGTATGATGTTGACCGCAAGGACGGGCGTATCAGCAAGGATACAACCGAAGCCATTAAAAAATTCCAGAAGGAACATGGGCTGAAAAAAAGCGGCAAGCTTGATACCAAAACTTATAATAAAATTTCGTGGGAAGCCTTTAAAATGGAAGGCATACCCGATGTACGCGGCAAAGATATTGTAAAAACTGCCGCCAAATACAAGGGCGTGCCTTATAAATTCGGCGGCACAACGCCGAAGGGGTTTGACTGCAGCGCTTATGTGCAGTATGTTTTCGGCAGGCATGATGCCAAGCTGCCGCGCACGGCCGATTCGCAGGTGCTGGACGGTATTTTTGTGCTGAAAAGCAAACTTAAACCGGGAGATTTGGTGTTCTTTTCCACATATGCCAGCGGCGCTTCGCATGTGGGGATTTATGCCGGCAGCGGCAAGTTCTGGAGCGCGTCCACTTCACGCGGGGTGGTGATTGATTCGCTTGATACCGGTTACTGGAAAGAACATTATTATGGGGCCCGCCGTGTTTTGATTGAAAACGGCGAAACAGCTTAAATATATTTAAGGGGGAGCTTTAATGATTCGCGAAAGGCGCAATAAGGAAAAACTGGCGTTATATTATAAAAAATTTATGGAAGAAGGCATTGTCGACCCCAACGTACATCCGTGGGTGGCAGAATCGTGGCAGCGCTGCCGCAAAATGAAACTGCCTCATGAAACAATGCCGAAAATCAACAAGCTGAGCCGCGAGGAAATCGTCGAGCATCAGCGCACGCATGAATTTATTGTAAAATATGTTGACGGGCTTTATGAGCAGAGCAAGCAGCATTTTAACATTCATAATTTAAGCATGCTGCTGATAGACGAGGACGGCTATGTTATTAAAAACTATGCCTTGCCGTTCTTTCAGCGCGTAATTGAAGATATTCAGGGCATGCGCGTACTTGAAGAAGATGTTGGTACTTCCAGCATCAGCATTGCGCGCGAGCATAATGTGCCGTTTTTAATGTTCGGCCCGGAAATGTGGATTAAAGACAGCCATTCCGGCGATGCCTGCAGCGCGCCGATTTGTGTGGACGGCAAAATCCGCTATATCATTTCGTTCTTCTCGCTGGACCAGAACGACTTGCCGTACGACCTTCTGCTTTCGCTGCTTTTAACAATGAAATATGCCATTGAGCAGCATTTGAAGATGCTTGAATACTGGAGCATCCAGAAAATGATGATGGAAGAGCTGCCGGTTGCCGTTTACTGGATTGGGCAGGACGAGAAGCTGAAATACTGCAACAGCAATGCTAAAAAGCGCCTTGAAGGCAGGGAGAACCTTGAGGATATTTTCCTTAATTATGAGCATATTCCCATTAAAAAGGCTTTGCAGGGCACGCCTACACACCGCCGCGAAATTACCTGGATTACGCAGGACCGCACTTATGAAGACATTACCACCGTTATGCCGGTAAAAGTTGGCAGCGAGGTTGAAAGCGCGCTGGTTATGAGCATGTCGATTGAAGACTTGAAAACGACCATTGCCCATGCAACGGGTTACAGCTCGCGCTACAGCCTGTACAGTATGGTTGGCGAAACGAGCGAGTTCCTTGCTTTGCAGCATAAGGCTTCGCGCATTGCCCGCAGCGACAACAATATTCTTTTGCAGGGCGAACCGGGCACCGGCAAGCAGCGCCTGGCACATGGCATTCATCAGGCCAGCCCGCGCGCAGCCGCACCGCTGATTGTTGTTAAATGCTCCAACGCGCCGCTCAGCACGCTGGAAGAAGAATTTTTCGGCAGCGAGGACGGCGACCATCAGCCGACGGCAGGCAAGCTGGAGCTTTCCATGGGCGGCACGCTGTTTTTGGACGAAGTGGAAAAACTGCCGGTTGAAATGGGCGACAAACTGGCAGACGCTTTGAAAAACGGCCTTTTAAATAAAGAAACAGGCATGCGCAAAAAACTTAATGTGCGCGTAATTGCTGCCTGCGATTCCAACCTTAAACGCCTGGCAGACAAGGGCCTGTTCAGCCGTTCTTTGTATGAGCTGGTACTTGATACTACCATCCGCGTTCCGCCTCTGCGCGAGCGCAGCAAGGATATTGAAGTTATTGCGGCACATATTCTGGCGGAAATGTCGGCGCAGCACAACCTTTCGCCGAAACGCCTTTCGCCGGAAGCACTGGAGCTTTTAAAGAGCTGTAGCTGGCCGGGCAACATCAAGCAGTTGCAGGGCGTTATTGAGCAGGCTTTCTTCCATACACCGGGAAGCATTATCGAAGCGGAAAATATCAAACTGCCCGGCGATAAAACGCTGGAAAAATCGTGGAAATACGACAAAGACGCTTTTATTGCGGCATGGAAATCCTCCGGCGGCAATATCAGCAAGCTGGCAGGTATGCTGGATGTCAGCCGCGTAACCTTGTACCGTTACCTTAAAAAATATGATTTGACTCCGAAAACAGGAAAAAATAATTAATACCGGCGGCAGCCTGCGTTGAATTTTTATATCGGCGCAGCCTGCCGTTTGTTTTTAGGCATATCAGGCGGCAAATATAAAAGCGCTGTTAGCAAATGTTGCAATTATTTAAAAAGTGCGGCGGCCGTGCGTCTTTAACAGCATAGCACAATGTGTTATAATTATACTGTTATAGAATGTTTTAAATTAAATTTGTGAAAATATACCAGCAAGGAGCGGAGCAATGAATAAAAAACTTTTGGCAGCCGTATGCCTGGCGGCAGCAGCAACTTTAAACACTGCCTGGGCAGAAAACTATACCAGCGGCGACGGGCGTTATGCCGAGCCGGATTTTGACAGGCAGATGACGCAGGCGGAAGCCGAAAACGTAAAAGCCGACGGCAAAACAAGAAGCGGCGAAGAAATTGATGCCGCGCAGTCGGAGCCTTTGCCGATAACCATGACCGGCGATTATGCAAGTTATGATTCCGTCAGCGGTGATTTTGTTGCCGAAGGCAATGTTGTGATTACGCAGGGCAACGAAACTTTAAAAACCGTGCGCGCTGAGGGCAATATGAAAACCGGCGATGTATGGCTGAAACAGGGCGGCACCTTGGTAGAGCCCAAGACGGTTATGAACGGCGAATGGGTTTACTACAATTTTAATAATAAAACCGGTGAAATAAAGCAAATTCACGGTAAAGGCAACGAAGACTTTTTCCGCGCACCGCATGCAACTATTTACCCGGATAAAATGGTTGTAGACCAGGGCGGTGAAACTACGCGCTGCCCGGCAGTGGAACATTCTCCGTGCCTGTTAGTTAAAGCCGATACCTTTGAAATTTATCCGCATGATAAAATGGTGGCGCATAATGTAAAGATTTATGTAAAAGGCAAACATGTTTACTCTCGTGATACATGGGTAAATTATCTTAATGATGATGGCGCTGCTCGCATTATGCCGTCTGTTGGTTATGAGGGCGATGATGAGAAAGGTGCTTATGTTAAATTGAAACTTGATTATGACGTAGACGAAAATACCAATCTGCATGCAGAATTGCCTTATTATAACCGCGGTCATTTTAGGCCTATTTTTAGAGCTAAGCATGATCAACGCAACTACTATGTTACTTACCAGAGCGGCTGGGAAGATGAAGATGACGAATGGGTAAATAAGAAGAATGAGATAGGTTTCTATTATAAGCCCCATTATTTTATTGATGGCATTCCTGTAACTTATAGCTTGTATGCGCATAGAGGCTTGTGGAAAAATGATAAAAGAGGTTGGCAAAGCTGGCATACAGAATATGGCGCTTACTTAACACATGATCGTATTTATCTTTTTGACAGCAAGAAAACTTTTCTTGATTTAAGGATCGGTAAAAAATGGGTAGATGAAAGCCGTACAGATGAAACACGATCTACGATGCTGTACCAAGCTACGTTGGGACAAAAATTGGGTGATAAATGGAATACTTGGGTTGGCTACTATCGTGAAAATGAAACTTCTAATTTGTTCGATATAGGTCAGCCTGACATGGAACGCGAGCTGCGCAATGGACTCAGTTACAAACCGGATGACAGAAATACTTTCAGTATAGTAAATCGTTATGATATGGGCAAACATGAAAATTACGAAACCATTTATTCTTGGCGTCATCGTTTCTGCTGCTGGGCAATCAGTTTTGAATTCGAGCATGCGCATACTGAAGCAGAAGATACTCAGTGGAATATCGTATACGAATTTTTGAACTGGTAACGAGGTGAATTATGAATATTATTAAAGAACGTTTTGCCGAGCACATAGCTTTGGCGCAGCAGATTGCTGCAAGTGAAATTATGCAGCAGGTTGCTGGTGCCGCTGCTATCATCAAAAAAGCGCTGGCAGGGGGGCACAAGGTACTGTTCTGCGGCAACGGCGGCAGCGCGGCGGACAGCCAGCATTTGGCGGCAGAATTTGTAGGGCGCTTCCAAAAGGAGCGCAAGGGCATTGCCGGTATTGCGCTTACCGTCGATACTTCCATCTTAACGGCGGTTGCCAACGACTACGGTTATGACCGTGTATTTTCCCGTCAGGTGGAAGCTCTCGGGCAGAGTGGCGACGTGCTGGTTGGCATTTCTACCAGCGGCAACAGCAAAAACGTGCTGGCGGCAATTTCTGAAGCCAAGGCCAGAGGCATGCAGTGCATTGGCATGACGGCGCAGGGCGGCGGCAAAATGAAGGACGAATGTGATATCTGCATCGCCATTCCCTGCCCGGTAACGGCGCGTGCACAGGAAATGCACATTTTAATCGGCCATATAATCTGCGAACTGGTGGATGGTGAATAATGTCACAGTTAAGCTGCACCAATTTTTTGGCAGAAAAAATACAACAACTTAAAATTGCCGTCATCGGCGATGTGATGCTGGACCGTTATTTTTACGGCGAGGTTAAGCGCATTTCACCGGAAGCGCCGGTGCCTGTCAACAAGGTAACGCGCATTACTTCCGTGCTGGGCGGTGCGGCAAATGTTGCAGCCAATCTGGCGCATCTGGAATGTAAGGTTTATGTTGGCGGCGTTACCGGCGATGACGAAAACCGCCGCCTGCTTGAAGGTATGATGGCAGAAGCAGGTATTGATTACAGCGGGCTGATAAAATCGGACAAGCGCTCTACCATTACTAAAATGCGTATTTTGGGTGCCAAGCAGCAAATGCTGCGCCTTGATTTTGAAGAAGTCGGCGACCTTTTTGAAGATGAAACGGAGCGCCTTTCAGAGTGGCTGTTAAACCTGATTGACGGTGGTTTAGACGGCATCGCTGTTTCGGATTATGCAAAAGGAGTATGCTCGCATAACTTTCTGCAGTGGGTAATTAAAACGGCAGGGGAGCATAAAGTGCCTGTGCTTGTTGACCCTAAAGGCGCAGACTGGACGAAATACAGCGGCTGCGATTTTATTACGCCGAACTTAAAGGAAATGTGCGAAGCTGCGCATGAAACCGTGCCTAACGAGGATGAACCGGTTTTGCGCCTGGCGCGTGCTGCTGCGGCGCAGTATGATATAAAAAATGTAGTTGTAACCCGCAGTGAAAAAGGCATGACGCTGGCAGGACGGGACGGGCTTATTATTAATGCTCCGGCAACGGCGCTTGATGTGTTCGACGTTTCCGGCGCAGGCGACACGGTTGCGGCAACGCTGCTGGCCGGTGCGGCAGGCGGGCTGGCACTTGAGGACGCCGTGTACATGGCTAACCGTGCTGCGGGCATCGTCGTCGGTAAGGTTGGTACGTACCCGGTGCACCGTGATGAACTTTTAAAAGATTTACTTGCAGAGCAGCGCAAGGACGGTTACGGCTACCGCACCTTGAGCTGGCAGGAAATTGAATCGCTGGCCAACACCTGGCGTGCCTGCGGCGAAAAAATTGTTTTCACCAACGGCTGTTTTGACATTCTGCACGTGGGGCATGTGTCCTATCTGGAACAGGCGGCGCGTCTGGGCAAGCATTTAATTGTCGGGCTGAACACGGACGACTCCGTTAAGCGTTTAAAAGGCGCAACCCGCCCGCTGAACCACGAGCTTGACCGCGCGCGTGTTTTATCCGCGTTAGCGTGTGTTGATGCTGTTGTGCTGTTCGGCGAGGATACACCGACAGAACTTGTAAAAAAAATCCGCCCGGATATTTTAGTCAAGGGCGGCGATTATAAACCTGAAGAAGTTGCCGGGCGCGAATACGCCGGCGAAGTACAGATTATTAAATTCGAGGACGGCTATTCCACAACCGGCCTTTTGGAAAAAATGGCACAGCTTGTGAAGGAGGGCAAATTATGATTATTGTAACCGGCGGCGCCGGATTTATCGGCAGCAACATTGTTAAAGGGCTTAATGAACGCGGCCGCGACGATATTTTAGTGGTCGATAACCTTACCAACATGGTTAAATTCAAAAACATCCAGGGCTTAAAGGTTATGGATTACATGGACAAGATTGATTTTGCCGAAGCGCTGAAAGCAGGCAAATTTGCCCATGAAAAAATTGACGTTATTTTCCACGAGGGCGCGTGCAGCGACACGATGGAATACAACGGCAAGTACATGATGCAGAACAACTTTGAATACACCAAAAACCTAATGCATTTTGCAGCAGACAGAAAAATCCAGATGATTTACGCTTCGTCTGCTTCCACTTACGGCAGCGGTGCGCACGGCTTTACCGAAAAACCGGAATGCGAGGAAGCGCTGAACGTTTATGCGTTCTCCAAACTTTTCTTTGATAACTATGCCCGCCGTTATTTTGGCAAAACCGGCAGCCAGCTTGTTGGCCTGCGTTACTTTAACGTTTACGGCCCGCAGGAAAACCACAAAGGCAAAATGGCATCCATGGTGTTCCAGATGTACAACCAGTGGAAAGCCGAAGGCAAGGTTAAACTGTTTGAAGGCATCGACGGCTACGGCAACGGCGAACAAACACGTGACTTCATTTATGTAAAAGACGTTGTAAAAGTAAACTTCTTCTTCTGGGACCATCCGGAGCTGAGCGGCGTTTACAACTGCGGCACCGGCCATGCGCATACTTTCAACACGCTTGCCAAAGGCGTGCTTAAACATTTCGGCAGCGGAACGCTGGAATACATTCCGTTCCCGGATGTTTTGCGCGGCAAATACCAGAGCTATACGCAGGCAGATACCACGAAACTTCTGGAAGCAGGCTACGACGGCGGCTTTACCGATATTGACGAAGCGGTAGCCGAATACTGCGCACTTTTGGACAAGACCGGCGGGTACTACACCTATGAAGCTTAAAGCTGCGTTTTTCGACCGCGACGGCGTGCTGAACGTCGATAAGTCGTACTTATATAAAATTGAAGATTTGGAATGGATTGACGGCGCAGAAGAAGCGCTGGCCTATCTTACCAAAAAGGGTTACACCGTTTTTGTGGTAACAAACCAAAGCGGCATTGCCCGCGGCTATTACACCGTGGACGATATGAACAAGCTGCATGAATTTATGGCGCAGCAGGTAGCGGCGGCAGGCGGTAAAATCGAAAAATTTTACTACTGTCCGCATCTGCCGGAAGGCAAAATTGCGGAATACGCCGTTGAATGCGATTGCCGCAAACCCAAGCCGGGGCTTATTCTGCGCGCGTTTGAAGAATATGACATCGACAAGGAAGCCGCCTTTTTAATCGGCGACAAGACGCGCGATGTGGAATCCGCGGAAGCGGCAGGCATTAAAGGATACCTGTTTGAAGGCGGCAGTTTACTTGATTTTGTTAAAGAGATAGCGTGAGATGGAATATAAAAATATTTTACTTATTAAAATGAGTTCGCTGGGCGATATCCTGCACTCGCTGCCGTTTGCGGCGGCTTTGCGCGGGCGGTTTCCCCATGCCAGAATAACGTGGCTGGTGCACCCTCAGTTTGCCGGCTTTTTGCCGGACCCGCCCGTTATCGACGAGGTCATTTATTTTGATAAGGTAAAATTTAATAAAATGGGCGTGTGCGATAAGCTGCATTATTTTAAGGAAATGCGCAGTCTTTTGCACAGCAAACATTTTGACTTGGTGATTGATTTGCAGGGGCTGTTTAAAAGCGCGGTGCTGGCTGCCATCAGCGGGTGTGATAACCGCATCGGCTATTGCGAAATGCGCGAGGGCAGTAAATTCATCAGCCGCCCCATTACCGGCGCGCACAAGAG
>OHWE01000779.1_pt1 | contig 12541 bp, 10 predicted proteins | sample 1579661 | NCBI WGS metagenome assembly OHWE01 (sample SAMEA3882552, study PRJEB24775) | human gut metagenome | biome: human-associated habitat; feature: intestine environment; material: feces | place: Netherlands | collected 2009/2010 | reverse complement strand
ATCATGGTGAGTATCTGGGGATTTGTGCTGAAATTGAAATAGAAGGAGAAATCCTATGACCCAAGAAGAACAGATTCGCCTCTATCGGCTCATGGAAAAGCTCAACTGGTTTTTCCACCAGGAGATGCACTATCTGGATAAAGATATTGCGGAAAAGACCGCACGGGAGTGTTACCCGGAGATTCGGGAGTTTACATACGACATTTTATGGAACGACCTGCCCAAAGATATGCAGGAAATTTTGTGGTACGGCAGCGGCGAGCAGAAATTTTCGTTTATGTATGAAAATTTGCAGGGTGAAGTAAAAAAACATACCACGCCGTTTGAAGGCATAATTCCGCTTTTGCGCCGCCGTCACCGCGAGGCGTTCAGCGAGCGCATGCGCCTTGATATTGAAAGCTTTATGACGAGTACGCCCTGTCCGGTGTGCCACGGCGCGCGTTTAAAACCGGAGGTGCTGTCGATACTCGTCGGCGGCAAAAATATTTGTGAAGTTACTGCCCTTACCGTGCGTGACGCAATTAACTTTTTTGAAACGCTGAACCTTACGGAACGCCAGCAGTTTATTGCCCGCCAGATTTTGAAGGAAATACTGGCGCGGTTACGTTTTTTAAATGATGTAGGGCTTGATTATTTAACGCTTGACCGTGCTGCCGGTACGTTAAGCGGCGGTGAAGCGCAGCGCATACGCCTTGCCACGCAGATTGGCAGCGGGCTTGTCGGCGTGCTGTACATTCTGGACGAGCCTTCTATCGGCCTGCATCAGCGTGATAACAGCAAACTTCTGGCAACCTTGCAGCACCTGCGTGACTTGGGCAACACACTGCTGGTGGTTGAACACGACGAAGAAACCATGTATGCCGCAGACCAGATTATTGATATCGGCCCCGGTGCCGGTGAAAACGGCGGCAACGTGGTTGCACAGGGCACGGCAGAAGAAATCAAACTGGTGGAAAACTCCGTTACCGGTCAGTATTTAAGCGGCCGCAAGTTTATCCCCGTGCCGAAAAAACGCCGTGAGTGCGATGGGCGCTATATAGAAATTATCGGCGCTAAAGCCAATAACCTTAAAAACATAGATGTAAAAATTCCTCTGGGTGTGTTTACCGTTGTTACCGGCGTCAGCGGCAGCGGCAAATCCACGCTGATTAACGATATTTTGTACAACGCGCTGGCGGCAAAGCTGCACGGTGCGCGTCTGCGCCCTTCGGAACATAAGGAAATACGCGGGCTGGAAAATATCGACAAAATTATTAATATCGACCAGTCGCCGATTGGGCGTACACCGCGCAGCAACCCGGCGACATATACGGGCGTGTTTGATTTTATCCGCGAACTGTTCAGCCAGACCAACGAGGCTAAAATGCGCGGTTACAAGCCGGGGCGTTTCAGCTTTAACGTAAAGGGCGGGCGCTGTGAAGCCTGCCGCGGCGACGGTATGAACAAAATTGAAATGAACTTTCTGCCGGATGTGTATGTGCCGTGCGAAGTGTGCCACGGTGCGCGCTATAACCGCGATACGCTGGAAGTGCATTATAAAGGCAAAAGTATTGCCGAAGTGCTGGACATGACGGTAACGGAAGCCTGCGAATTTTTTAAGAACTTGCCGCGTATTGCACGCAAGCTGCAGGTGCTGGAAGATGTCGGGCTGGGTTATATCCATCTGGGGCAGGCGGCAACAACGCTTAGCGGCGGCGAAGCGCAGCGCGTAAAACTGGCGACGGAATTAAGCCGCCGCAGCACAGGCAAAACGCTGTATATTCTGGACGAACCTACAACCGGACTGCATATTGCCGACGTACACAAGCTGCTGGATGTTTTGCAGCGCCTTGTGGAAGCCGGTGACAGTGTTGTCGTTATCGAGCACAACCTTGATGTTATTAAAACTGCCGATTATTTGATTGACCTCGGCCCCGAAGGCGGCGATAAAGGCGGCACGCTTGTTGCCTGCGGTACGCCGGAAGAACTGGCAAAAGTAAAAAAATCCTACACCGGCCAGTATGTAAAACAGGTTTTAAAACAGGCTAAAGACAACGGGTGGTATCAATGAATGAAAATATAGCCAAAGCATTGGCGGTACTGCCCGATAAGCCCGGCGTATACCTGATGCACGACGAACACGGCAAAGTAATTTATGTCGGCAAGGCCGTGGTGCTTAAAAACCGTGTGCGCAGTTATTTCCGCAATCTGGCGTCGCATACGGTTAAGGTTAAAGCGCTGGTCAGCAAAGTTGCGGAAATTGAAACCATTGTTACCGACAGCGAAGTTGAAGCGCTGATTTTAGAGTGCAACCTCATAAAAAAATACCGTCCGCGCTACAACATTATGCTGAAGGACGATAAAACCTATCCTTATTTAAAGGTAACAATGGCAGAAGATTTTCCGCGCATTTATGTTACGCGGCGTTTAGTGCGTGACGGCAGCAAATATTACGGCCCTTATGCCGATGCCGGTGCAATGCACGCCACGGTAAAACTTTTACGGACGATGTTTCCGCTGCGTACCTGCCGCAAAATGAATCAGGAGCGCCCGTGCCTGCAATATCACATTAAACGCTGCCTTGCTCCGTGCGCAGGGCTTGTAAGCAGGGAAGAATACGGGGCAATGATACGCAGCGTATGTATGGTGCTTGACGGGCGTACGAGCGAACTGGAAAAAGACTTAAAGCAGCGCATGCAAAACGCTGCCGAAAATTATGCTTTTGAAGAAGCGGCGCGCCTGCGCGACCAGCTGGCGGCTGTAAAACGTCTGGACGAATCGCAGAAGGCAGTTACCGGCGGCGGTGATATGGATGTTGTCGGCTATGCCAAAGACGATACAGGCATTTGCCTGCAAATATTTTTTGTGCGCAGCGGCAAGCTGATTGGGCGCGAGAATTTCTTTCTGCCCGACGGAGGCGACAGCAGGCAGGAAGTGGTAACGGCGTTTATCAAGCAGTATTACAATGATGCTTCGTTTATTCCGCGTGAGATAATTCTGCCGGATTTGCCAGAAGAAGATGAAACTGCGGTGCTTACTACCTGGCTGACGGAAAAAGCCGGGCACAAGGTTGAATTTATCCGCCCGCAGCGCGGAACAAAGCGCGACCTTTTACAGCTGGCTGATGAAAATGCGGGCAAGCTTCTGGAAGAACGCCTGCGCAAAGGCGAAATCAGCTTAAAAACGGACGAAGAAGCTGCGGAAGAACTGCAAAGGGCACTGAACCTGCCGGACCAGCTGGAACGCATGGACTGCTTTGATATTTCGCATACGCAGGGTTCGGAAACGGTTGCATCCATGGTTGTGTTCCGCAATGGAAAACCGAGCAAAAAAGATTACCGCAAATATAAAATTGTCAGCGCCGAAGGAAAGCCGGACGATTTTAAATCCATGCAGGAGGTTGTGTACCGCCGCTATAAGGATTACGAGGATTTGCCGAGTTTGGTTGTTATTGACGGCGGCAAAGGGCAGCTGAGCAGCGCACTGGAGGTTATCCGCGGGCTGGGGCTGCACGAACTGCCAGTAATAGGCCTTGCCAAGCGCGAAGAAGAAATTTTTACCGAAGGCAGCCACGAAAGCATTATGCTGGACAGGGAATCGGCATCGCTGCATTTAATTCAGCGTATCCGCGACGAAGCGCACCGCTTTGCAATAACCTATCACCGCAAGCTGCGCGGCAAACGTAATCTGCGGTCGGTGCTGGACCATATCGATGGCATTGGCCCCAAACGGCGGCAGGCTTTGTGGCTTAAATTTAAGTCGATTGATGCCATTAAAGCGGCCAGCGTGGAAAAACTTGCGGATACGGAAAGCATGAATTATCCTGCGGCGCAGAAAATATATGACTTTTTCCGCATGGATTTGCCGGAAAAGGCCGAAGTGTTAAAAAATTGAAACATTTTCAATAATTATTTTCTTTTAGAATAAAGTGTGCTATAATAGGCACATAAGCAGTAACGGCTTGAAAAGATTTAAAATGAAATAAAAGGAGATGGAATTTATGGCAAAATGGGTATGCAATATTTGCGGTTACATTTATGACCCCGAAGTAGGTGACCCTGATAACGGCGTTGCAGCAGGCACCGCTTGGGAAGATGTACCGGAAGACTGGGTTTGCCCCCTCTGCGGCGTAGGCAAAGACCAGTTCAGCGAACAATAAGAAAATAAAAAACAGGCTTCGTACTTTTAATTAAGTATGAGGCCTGTTTTTGTTTTTGGGATTAATAATGTTTTGCAGTTTTCTTTTTATAAAAGGAAGTTGTAACGAGCAAGCAGAGGGCTGTATTGTGAATTGCCTGCAAAAACTGCGGCGGCTGAAATTTTTATGCTGTAACTGCGAGAGGTCAGCTGCGTAGCCTGACCGGAATCGGAGGAGCCGCAGCATTTTTGTGGTGATGAACAGTACAGACCTCTGCTTTAATTAAAAAGTAAATTACTAAAAAATAATTTTATATCACGCGCAGTTTTTATAATTCCGTGCCGTCTGCCAGATAGATAGTTTTTTCTTTGGCGGCGTTGGCAACTGTTTCGCCGATGAAGCCGCGTTTAACCATGGTATCAAGCACTAAATGCTGGCGTTTTTTGCAGCCTTCAGGATTTTCATACGGGTTAAGCGCGGACGGTGCGTACGGAAGTGAAGCGATAACCGCACATTCAGCAAGATTCATTTCGGCAGGCGTTTTACCGAAGTAGCTGCGTGCAGCGGCAGTGATGCCGGTTGCGCCGTTGCCGAAGTAGGTAGTGTTAAAATACATTTCCAGAATCTGGTCTTTGCTGAATTTATCTTCCAGCATCAGCGAGAACATTACCTCATAAACTTTACGGCTCATGGTCTGTTCCTGGCTTAAAAACATATTTTTGGCAAGCTGCTGCGTAAGTGTGCTGCCTCCCTGTACAATTTCGCCGGCAGAAATATTTACGAAAGTTGCACGCAGTATGCCGCCCATATCAACAGCACCATGGCGGTAAAAATCGTGATCCTCTATGGCTACCAGAGCCTGCTGCATAGCCGTCGGTATATCGGGCAGTGCCGTCCATTCCATACCGGCAGTACGTTCCTTAACTGTGTTTTCAATAGTAAAGAGCATAAACATTTTTTGCAGTGGGTCAGGCCAGGTGTCACGCTCCGGCAGATAGGGCAAAATTGTCATCAGCGTGCTTTCTGTCTGCTGATATTCGCTGACAGAGTTTGCCTGCTCCTGCATCTGCGTTGTTGCTGCCTGCTGCGCAGGCTGCGGGTCTGTTTCGTAGCCGGCTATATTGGGGTAGTACATAAAAAGACCTGTTACAGCTGCCAGTATAATTAATAGTTTAATAAATTTTCCCATAATTACCTCACCTGTTTTCTTATATAATATTGTACCAAAAATTGCGCCAAGGTAAAATTTAAATTTTATTTTTATTTTTTACCGAAAAAATTTTGAAAAAGGGATACTAAAGTAGTACAATATACATAATAATGGCATAGTGTTTTCTTTTTGCAAAAACTGGAAACAACTGCGAAAAAATTTAAAAATACTATTGATTAATTATACATAATAGTTGTATAATTATAAAATCATAAATTCAAGGGAGGTTCGGTATGAGAGCAAGTGTTATCGGTGCAACCGGGTTTGCCGGTGCTGAGCTTTTAAGGCTTCTGGACGGGCATCCGCAGGCAGAACTGGCTTATATTACTTCTGAAAGCAGTACCGGTGAAGATATAGCCGCAATGTATCCGCATTTGCGCGGAAGAATAGACAAACAGCTTATTTCCATGAATGAGCTGGAAAAAATTGCAAATGGCAGTGATGTAATATTTATCGCGCTTCCGCACGGGCATGCCATGAAGATTGGCAAAATGCTGCGCGGCAGCGGCGTTAAAATAATTGACCTTGGCGGTGATTACCGTTTCAGGGATGTAAAGGTGTTTGAAAAATGGTATAAAGTTCCGCATGCTGACCCTGAAGCAAAAGCTGTTTACGGGTTAACGGAATTGTACCGCAAAGATGTTGCCGGTGCTGAACTGGTGGCAAACCCCGGATGTTATACAACCTGCAGCATTCTGGCTCTGGTGCCTCTGCTGAAAGCAGGGTTAATTGAAACAAAGGGCATTGTTGTTGATGCCAAGTCCGGCACAACAGGAGCCGGGCGCGGGCTTAAGCTTGGCAGCCTGTACTGTTCTGTCAACGAAAACTTCCACGCTTACGGCGTGGCAACACACAGGCATACCCCTGAGATTGAGCAGATTTATTCTGAATTTGCAGGCGAAGATGTTGTAATTCAGTTTACTCCGCACCTTCTGCCGGTTGACCGCGGCATTTTGGCAACCTGTTACGCTATGCTGAAACCGGGCGTTACGGATGCCGATATTGAAAATGCTTTTAGAGAAATGTACGGCGGCGAATTTTTTATCCGCCTTTTAGGCAAAGGAGCATGCCCCGAAATTAAAAATATCAGGGCGTCCAATTATGTCGACATAGGCTGGCAGACGGATGCGCGCACCAGCAGAGTGATTGTAATGAGTGCGCTCGATAACCTTGTAAAAGGTGCTGCCGGGCAGGCCGTACAGAATATGAATGTAATGTTTGGCATTGATGAAACAACCGGGCTGCGTCAGCTGCCCGTATATCCTTAAGGAGGTTGGCTAATGAAAAAGATTGACGGTTGGGTTACAACGCCGCAGGGCTTTTTGGCAGCCGGTGTTAAAGCCGGTATTAAAGCAAGCGGTAACCATGATGTAGCCGTTATTTACAGCACAGTGCCGGCGGCAACCGGCGCCGTGTTTACGCAGAATAAAATGTGCGCGGCACCTGTATTGGTAAGCCGCAAAGTTGCCGCAAAATCTTATGCGCAGGCTATTGTGGTAAACAGCGGCTGCGCTAACGCCTGCACCGGTGAACAGGGCTTAAACGATGCCGAAGCAATGCAGGCACAGACGGCAGAACTTTTAGGCATTGAAAACGATGCTGTTTATGTTTGCAGCACCGGCGTTATCGGGCATTTTATGCCGATGGATAAACTGGCAAAAGGCATTGCCGACGCTGTTGACGCTATGGATGAAACCGGCGGCGAAAGCTGCGCCATGGCAATCCAGACAACGGATACTTTTATCAAGCATGCGGCTTATGAATTTGAATTAGGCGGCAAAACCGTTAAAATTGCCGGTATAGCTAAAGGCGCCGGCATGATTCACCCCAATATGGCAACCATGCTTACCTTTTTAACTACCGATGCTGCCGTTGCGCCGGATGTTTTAAAACGCGCGGTTAAGGCTGCTGCAGATAAATCCTTTAATATGGTTGTTGTTGACGGCGATACCAGCACTAATGACAGCATGATTGTACTGGCTAACGGCCTTGCCGAAAACGAAATTATTGTAAGCGAGGAACATCCTGATTACCCGGCGTTTTTTGAAGCCTTGCTGGCATGTGCGCAGGACCTTGCCAAAATGATTGCGCGCGACGGCGAAGGCGCTACCAAATTTTTGGAAGTAAACGTTGCCGGTGCCGCAACATGGGCAGAAGCAAAAACTGCTGCTATGGCCATTGCCAAATCCCCGCTTGTAAAAACGGCATTCTTTGGCAAAGACCCCAACTGGGGACGCATTGTTTGTGCAGCCGGTTACAGCGGCGCGCAGATGGAGCCGGATAAGGTTAATCTTGAAATCGGCGGCGTAAGGCTCGTGGAAAACGGCATGAACTGCAATGTTCCCCTTGAAAGCCTGAAGGACATTATGGAACAGCACGACATCAGCATGAAAATAGACCTTGGCGCAGGCAAAGAAGAAGCTACCGTCTGGACATGTGATTTCAGTTATGAATATGTTAAAATAAACGGTGAATACCACACCTGATATTAAACAACATTTTATTAACGGCTTTTGCCGGATTACAGGAGGAATAATCAATGTTACGTAACGAAGAAATTAAAATTTTGGTGGAAGCACTTCCGTACCTGAGAGATTTTAAAGGCAAGACCGTTGTTGTAAAATATGGCGGCAATGCTATGCTGAATGATGAAATTAAAAATAAAGTGCTGCAGGATATTATTTTCCTGAAATGTGCAGGCCTGCGCCCGATTGTTGTTCACGGCGGCGGCCCGGAAATTACTGCACAAATGGTTAAGGCCGGCAAAAAGACCCAGTTTGTAGGTGGCCTGCGCGTAACTGATGAAGAATCGGTAGGCATTACGGAAATGGCACTGGTTGGCAAAATCAACACCGATCTTGTTGGCCGTTTAAACCGTTTGGGCGGCAAAGCAGTAGGCCTTAACGGCAAGGATGACAACCTCATTCAGGCAAGAAAACACCTTGCCGATGTTTATGAAAACGGCGAAGTAAACCTGGTTGACATTGGTTATGTAGGCACTGTTGAACACATTAACACCGAACTTTTAAACGTACTTCTGGATAATGACTTTATTCCCGTTATTGCACCGACCGGCGTTGGCGCAACCGGTGAAACCTACAACATCAATGCAGACAGTGTTGCCGGTGAAATTGCAGGCGCATTAAAAGCAGAAAAACTTCTGGTACTTACCGACGTAAAAGGCATTTATGCCGATTACCGCGATGAAAGCACCTTCCTTTCCACTATGACTTTTGAAAAAGCACAGGAACTTATCATTAAAGGCAATATCGACGGCGGCATGATTCCGAAAGTTAAAGCCTGCATTACCGCACTCAGCGGCGGCGCCAAGAAAGCACAGATTATTGACGGCCGTGCCGAACACAGCATTTTGATGGAAGTATTCAGCGATGAAGGCGTAGGCACCGAGGTTGTAAAAACTTTATAAATTTTTCTGAGGGGGCAAAAAGGTGAATAATATAGAAATCAGAGAACAGACAGATAAATATTACCTTCCGGTATTCGGACGTTATCCGCTGGCACTTACCCATGGCAAGGGATGCATGGTTTATGACGCCGACGGCGAAGGCTATCTTGATTTTCTGGCAGGTATTGCCGTTAATTCTTTGGGCTATGCCCATCCGGCGCTTGTTAAGGCAATCAGCGAACAGGCCGGTAAAATTATGCACTGCTCCAACGTATTTTATACGGATGTGCAGGCGCGCGCAGTTAAACTTATCAGCGAAGCAACCGGTTTTGACCGTGTGTTTTTAGCCAACTGCGGTGCGGAAGCCAACGAAGGTGCAATTAAGCTGGCGCGCAAATACGGCCACAGCAAAAACGACGGCAAATACCGCATCATTACAGCAGTTCATTCCTTCCATGGGCGCACCATGATGACGGTAACTGCAACCGGACAGCCTAAATACCAGCAGGGGTACGAACCGCTGCCGGCAGGTTTTGACTATGTTCCTTACGGCGACCTTGAAGCGCTGAAAGAAGTAATGGACGAAGATGTATGCTGCGTAATGCTGGAGCCCATTCAGGGCGAAGGCGGCGTGCATGTTCCCAGTGACGAATATTTGCAGGGTGCGCGCGCTTTGTGCGATAAATATGACGCACTGCTGATTTTTGACGAAATTCAGTCCGGCGTTGGCAGAACCGGCCAGTGGTTTGCTTATATGCATACCGGCATTAAACCGGATGTGCTTACCTTTGCCAAAGGCATTGGCGGCGGCTTCCCGACAGGCGGCTTCTGCGTTGACGAAAAACTGGCGCATGTATTTAAACCGGGTGACCATGGCGGAACCTTCGGCGGCAATGCTCTGGCCTGTGCAGCTATTGAAGCGGCTCTTACAACCATTAAAGAAGAAGGGCTTGTTGAAGCTGCGGCAGAAAAAGGCAAGTACTTTATGGGCAAATTGCAGGAGCTTAAGGCAAAATACCCGGAAAAAGTTACTGAAGTACGCGGACGCGGCCTGATTTTGGGCATGGAACTCTGCAAACCGGGCGGAGCAATTGTGGAACACTGCCTTAAAGACCATGTTATCGTTAACTGCACTGCCGGCAATGTAATACGCCTTGTTCCTCCGCTTATTGTAACGGAAAAAGAAATAGACACGGCTGTTGCTGCTCTTGACGCAGCCCTGGCAGAATTTTAATCGGTTGGTGAGGGTATAAAATGGGTTTAAGAAACAAAGATTTAATTTCTATTCATGATTTGTCTGTTGGTGAAGTAGCCACAATTTTGGACGTTGCCAAAAAGTTAAAACGCAAACAAAAAAGAGGGGAGCCGCACAGATATCTGGAAGGTAAAACTCTGGCCATGATTTTTTCAAAAGCTTCCACAAGAACAAGAGTTTCTTTTGAAACCGGTTTCTATCAGCTTGGCGGACATCCTATTTATCTTAATGATTCAGCTTCGCAGATTGGACGCGGCGAGCCGGTGCGCGATACGGCAAGGGTGCTTTCCCGTTTTGTTGACGGTATTATGATTCGCACATTCTCGCATGATTCCGTTATTGAACTTGCCAAATACGCTACCGTGCCGGTTATTAACGGGTTGACCGATTTGCTGCATCCCTGCCAGGCCTTGACCGATATGTTTACCATTATGGAACATAAGGAAATATTAAAAGGCCGCAAGCTGGTTTATGTTGGCGACGGCAACAATATGGCGCATTCGCTGATGTATGCTTGTGCCAAAGTAGGCATGAATATGGTTTGCGCATCGCCGAAAGGCTACCAGCCTGACCCGGAAATTGTAAGAACCGCGCAGGAAGATGCTGCACTTACCGGCTGCACCATTGAAGTTGATGAAGATTTGTTCCGTGCCGCCAAAGGCGCAGACGTTTTATACACAGATGTTTGGGCAAGTATGGGACAGGAAGCCGAACAAAGCATCCGTCAGGAAGCACTTGGCGATTACCAGATTAACAAAGAGCTGCTGAGCGTGGCACGCCCGGACGCTATAGTTCTGCACTGCCTGCCTGCACACCGCGGCGAGGAAATTACCGAGGAAGTGCTGGAAGGGCCGCAGTCCAAAGTGTTTGACCAGGCAGAAAACCGCCTGCATGTGCAGAAAGCCATTATGGCACTTTTGATGACTGACGATATCATTTAATAAAAATACACAAAATATTTATAAAAATACTGGAAATTTTTAAAATTTGTGGTATAATCATATTCGTTATATATTTTTATACATAAAAGCTGTATATTATGCAAACAACAGGAGGCTGTACTTTAATGAAAATTGACAAAAGCAAAATTAAAAAAGTAGTGCTCGCTTATTCCGGCGGTCTTGATACTTCCGTTATTATTCCCTGGCTTAAAGAAAACTACAATAACTGCGAAGTTATTGCCTGCACCGCAGACCTTGGCCAGGGCGACGAACTGAATATCGTTCATGACAAGGCTTTAAAATCCGGCGCAAGCAAATGCTATATTCTTGATTTAAAAGAAGAATTCGTTTCCGATTATGTATGGCCTGTTGTTAAAGCAGGTGCTATTTATGAACAGAAATATCTGCTCGGCACTTCTTTTGCGCGTCCGCTGATTGCCAAAAAACTGGTTGAAATTGCACTGAAAGAAGGCGCTGACGCTGTTGCCCACGGCGCTACCGGCAAAGGCAACGACCAGGTTCGTTTTGAACTCGGTGTTAAAGCTCTTGCTCCGCAGCTGGCTGTTATCGTGCCCTGGCGTGAATGGAGTATCCGTTCCCGCGAAGACGCTATCGACTTTGCGGCAGCACATAACATTCCGGTGCCTGTAACCAAAGACCACGATTATTCCATGGACCGCAATATGTGGCATTTAAGCCATGAAGGCTCCGACCTTGAAGACCCCTGGAATGCTCCGAAAGACGAACTCTTTATCGTTACCAGCACTCCGGAAAAAGCTCCCGATAAAGACGAATATGTTGAACTGGAATTTGAAGCAGGCGTGCCTGTTGCCGTTAACGGCGAAAAACTTTCTCCGGCAGCACTGCTTGAAAAATTAAACGAAATCGGCATCCGCAACGGCGTTGGCATCTGCGATATGGTTGAAAACCGCCTCGTAGGCATGAAATCCCGCGGCGTATATGAAAACCCGGGCGGCGCAATTATTGTTTACGCACATAAAGAACTTGAAAGACTGTGCCTTGACCGCGCTACCATGCACTACAAAGAAATGATTGCCATTAAATATGCAGAACTGGTTTACGACGGCATGTGGTTCAGCCCGCTGCGTGAAGCACTGGCAGCATTTGTTGACGAAACCCAGAAAACCGTTACCGGCACCGTTCGTCTGAAACTTTACAAAGGCAACATCATGAGCGCCGGCACTAAATCTCCGTATTCCCTGTACAGCAAGGAATATGTAACCTTCGGCGCCGACGAAGTTTACAACCAGGCTGATGCTACCGGCTTCATCACACTGTTCGGCCTGCCGCTGACCGTACGTGCATTGATGAAACAGGGCAAACTTAAATAATGGCTAAACTTTGGGGCGGAAGATTCAGCAAAAATACCAATGAACTCGTGGACGCATTCAATGCGTCCATTGAGTTTGATAAACGCTTGTACCATGAGGACATCCGCGGCAGTATTGCTCATGCTACAATGCTGGCCAAATGCGGAATCATTCCGGAAGAAGATGCAGAAAAAATTGTTGCAGGCTTAAAAGATATTTTAAAAGATATTGAAGCAGGCAATTTTGAATTTGATATTGCACTGGAAGATATTCATATGAAT
>OHWE01000768.1_pt1 | contig 12722 bp, 8 predicted proteins | sample 1579661 | NCBI WGS metagenome assembly OHWE01 (sample SAMEA3882552, study PRJEB24775) | human gut metagenome | biome: human-associated habitat; feature: intestine environment; material: feces | place: Netherlands | collected 2009/2010 | reverse complement strand
AAAAAGAGGATGCCGTAAATAAAGAGTTCTGGCATAACCACAGGCAGCGTTTTGACCAGGCCCGCATCAGTACAATTCATGGTTTCTGCAACGGCATATTAAAAGAAAACCCGGTAGAAACAGGACTGGACCCTTCGTTTAATGTTGCGGAAGAAAATGACATGCAGGAATTTTTGGAAACCAATATCACTGGTTTTATAAAAAAAGCGATTGCAGAAAATGATATCGGGATGGAAGAACTTATCCGTAATTACGGAATTGAAGGCGTTAAAGAACAGCTGCTCAGCATTTATTGCATTGCGGATGAGTTTTTGAAACTTGAAAATCCGGCAGAGCCGTATAAAAAAAGTGCAGATTGTGCGCCGGAATTGCAGGCAGAGCTTACTGCACTTGTTGATGAGCTTATTGCAGGTATGGACAGTGTTGTCAAGAAAACAACCAAGCAGTATCCTAAATTGCAGAATTTAAAGGAAAACCGCCATTTGGTTATTGAGGCAATTCAGAAATATAAAACTGAAGAAAGCCGAGCGGTGCTTGATCAATATATTGGCGTGTTTACCCTACAAGCTAAAGATAAAGCGGTTGTTGCCGAAGCTAGAGAAGCACTGAAAAAACTATACCAGGCTGCCATTGATGCCCGTGCAGCAGAACTGGTTACTGTATGGCAGAATGTTTTGCGCAGCTGCCGTGAATTTGTGCTGGCAAAGCAGGAAGAACTTAATTTTATCGGTTTTGATGATTTGGAAAGCCTTGCCTTGAAGCTTTTGCACGATTCACAGGAAACACGGCATAAATACCAGCAGAATTTTAAATACATAATGGTTGATGAATTTCAGGATACCAATGAGCGCCAGCGCGAGATTATATACCTGTTATGCGGCGACGATAAGGACAGTTTGAACGGTAATAAGCTGTTCGTTGTTGGCGACCCCAAGCAATCAATTTACCGTTTCCGCGGTGCCGATGTTAATGTTTTTGCACGTGTGCGCAGAGATATTGCCGCTAAAAAAGGCAAAAACATTGTTTTGGATGACAATTTCCGCACGGTGGATAAAATTCTTGATTTCTGTAATGTAACCTTCCCGGATTTGTTGGGGCTTGACGAAACGCAGGATGTGTTTTTTGAAGCGCTGCGGGCCAACCGTTCAGGTACGCTTTTGCCGGAATTTATTGTAATAAACCATGATGAGCAGACGGCGCAGATGGTGGCACGCGAAGCGGAAGCCGCCTTTATTGCGCAGAAAATAAAAACCCTGCATGATGAAGAAGGCGTTTTATACAGCGATATTGTTATTTTGCTGCGTGCCATGACAAAGGTTGATTATTACGAAAATGCACTGAACTGCAGTGGAATACCTTGCAATGTTGTTGACGGCAAAGGTTTTTATGGAAGGCAGGAAATTATTGATTTTATCAATTTGCTGACAGTTTGTGCCGACAGCAGGCGTAATTTGGAACTGGCAGGTGTTTTGCGTTCGCCATATTTTGCCGTTGATGACGAAACGCTTACGGCTTTGTTCTTTGAATTACAGGATAATGCAGATAAATATGAAAGTTTATGGCAGGTTCTGCAAAACGGAACATATCCGGAATATTTAGCAGAAACGGAAAAAAGCAAATTAAACCGTTGCAGCGGCGTTTTAAAACAAATTTATGATGCTTCCATGTCATTGCCGCTTACGGATTTATTCAGTTTTATCGAACAGATTCTTAATCTCAATGCTGTTACTGCCGCCCAGCCGGGTGGAGAAGAAAAAAACGCCAATTTAAAGAAATTATTTGCTCTTGCCGCTGAATTTTGCCTGCACAGGCAGAATACCTTGATAACATAAAACGCCTGCGTGCGCTTAATGCGCGTGAAGCTGCAGCTGTTGCCGGTAATGCACAGGAAGCCGTAAAAATTATGACTATCCATAAATCAAAAGGGCTTGAGTTTCCAACCGTTATTTTGCCGGCACTTGATACAGGTGTTGGCGGCGGCAGCACACAAATAAATTTTAATAAAAACACAGGGCTTGGCATTAAAGTTGAAGTTAACGGAAACTTGCAGGAAAGCAGCGTTTTTAAAGAAATAAAAGCTTTAAACAGTGAACTTGACAAGGCAGAAAAGGAACGCCAGTTTTATGTGGCGGCAACGCGTGCAAAAGACAGGCTGATTTTATCCGGCGTTACAAAAACCAAAGGTGATAAAGGCACATGGTTTAAAAATCTGAAAAATATATTAAGCGGCTATGAAGGCATGATTTTTACCGATGTTGACGCGGCGGAAATATTACCGCAGGAAATGCAGGCAGAAGAAGATACCGGGAGTTTTATTGGGAAAGATGTAATTGCCAATACTCTGCCGCTGCCGGAATACGGAAAAGCCTGGCAGCATAGTTTTTCTGCTTCATCTTTACAGCAATATAATATCTGCCAGCGCAGTTTTTATTACCATTATATTTTGCAAATGCCGCCTGTTGAACCGCAGCTGAACGGTGAAAATGCAATTGATGCCAGAACCTTTGGCACTTTGGTGCATAAAGCACTGGAAAAATATGCCGGTAATGTAAAAAAAGCCTTAATGCAGGCTGCTTATGATAATAATTTACAGGATTATAACCTTAGCGAAGCAGAAAAAATGCTGGAGGAATATCTGCAAAGCAGTTTGTATCCGGGCCTGGAGGCTAAACAGCTGCACGAAACCGGCTTTACGCTGCCTGTACTTGCAAAATACTGCATAAATGCGCAGTGCTACGGTTTTATAGATAAGATTATTTATAATTCTGACGGCAGTTTAAGCATTATTGATTATAAAACAGGGCATGTGCCTGACGAACTGCCGAAGGGCTATAAATATCAGCTGGCCTTGTATAAGCTTGCGGCAGAAGAAATGTTTAGCCTGCCTGTTAAAAGTGCTGAACTGCATTTTCTGCGCGGTTGTGTAAGTTTTGAACTTCCGGCAGACTTTAACCCGGAAGAAATTGCAGCCGAACTGCAAAGCATTTTTGCCAAAACAGATGAGCGGGAATTTACATGCAGCACAGCCTATTGCCACAGCTGCCCGTATGCGTATTTCTGCAAAAAAATTTAAGGCTGGCGCGCGTATAGTAAAATTTGCTTTAGTATAGTATAATGTTTACAAAAAAGAATAAGAGGTGTTTTACATAATGAAAACAAAAATTACCGAACTTTTAGGCATTAAATATCCTGTTATCCAGGGCGGTATGGCCTGGACTTCCGATGCTAACCTTGCTGCGGCTGTTTCCAATGCTGGCGGCGCAGGCATTATTGCTACCGGCGGCCGTACCACCGAATGGACTAAAGCAGAAATCCAGAAATGCAAAACCTTAACCGATAAACCTTTTGGCGTAAACTTAATGCTGATGGCACCGAATGTTAACGAAATTATCGAAGTTGTATGTGAAGAAAAAGTGGCTTTTGTAACTCTCGGCGCAGGCAACCCGGTTCCGCATATTGAAAAACTGCACAGTGCAGGCATTAAGGTTATTCCTGTTGTGCCGAACGTAAAACTTGCAAAACGCGTGGAAGCAGCAGGCGTAGACGCAATGGTTATTGAAGGCATGGAAGGCGGCGGGCATATCGGCCAGCAGACCACCATGGCGCTGATGACCAACGTACTGCCTCTGGTTAAAAACGTACCTGTACTGGTTGCAGGTGGTATTGCCGACGGCCGCGGCATTGCAGCAGCACTTTTAATGGGTGCAGACGGTGTACAGATGGGTTCGCGCTTTATTCTTACCACCGAATGCCCGACCCATCCGCGTGCAAAACAGGCAATTATCGACGCGACCGATACCGATTCCGCAGTTACCGGCTTCAGCCGTAACAACGCAGTACGCTGCCTGAAAAATGAATTTACCAAAGAATATCTTGCCAAAGAAGTTTCAGGCGCTCCGCAGCAGGAACTTAATGATTTTGCAACCGGCACCAACCGCATGGGTGCAGTAGACGGCGACATTGAACATGGCGCAGTGCTTGTAGGCCAGAGCCTGAACGCTCTTAACGAAATTCTGCCCTGCAAGGAAGTTATGGAAAAACTTATTGCCGAAGCAAGAGAAACCCTTGCCAACGCTAAAAATATTGAACTGTAATTTATAAAGTTAAACAGCGTTTCCTAAATACGGTAGCGCTGTTTTTTATTTTATGTTAAAACATGTTATACTAATAGTAAGTGAGAATATATTGAGGTGATAGCATGTTTGCGATTAATAAATCTGATAACAGTATCTCTGAAATAAAAAAATGTTCTTTTCATGAGCTTGGTTTTAAAGAACGTGAAAATTTACAGGAATGGATTGCAAAGTCGCCTAATTGTTTTGGCGAAGATTTGCTTATTATACAAAAAGAATTTAACGGTTTTAATGATACAAATGAACGTCTAGATTTATTGGCATTAGATCAGGATGGCTCTTTAGTGATTATTGAGAACAAACTTGATGATACTGGCAGGGATGTAGTATGGCAATGTTTAAAATATGTTTCATATTGTTCAACATTAACTAAGGCTCAAATCATTGAGATTTATCAGGATTATCTTGATAAAAATTCCATAAAAGAAAGTGCTAAAAATAATATTTCCGAATTTTTTGATGGGAAACCTTTGGAAGAAATAACTCTGAATGAAAATGACCAACGAATGATTTTAGTAGCCGCTAATTTTAGGAAAGAAGTTACTTCTACTGTAATGTGGATGTTAAACCATAGTATAAATGTAAAATGTTTTAAAGCTACACCTTATCAATATAATAACAATCTCTTTCTTACAATGGAGCAGATTATACCTGTCAAAGAAACCGCCGACTATATAATTCAAATGGCTGATAAAGCAAAAGAAGTTCAAAATGATAAAGATATAACAAAAGATATTGAAAATATTAGGATGCAATATTGGACAAAATTGCTTGAAAAATTTAATAATATTTCTCCGCAATATAGAAATATTAAACCTACGATAAATCATTGGTTATCAAGTGGAGCTGGTGTATCTGGAATTACTTTCGCTTTTGATGCTACAACATGGTATTGCGGCGTTGAGTTGATTATTAATTATGGCAGCAGGGAAGAAAACGAAAAAATTTTTAATAACTTATTGAAAAATAAGAAAATAATTGAGGAAATTTTTGGTGGAGAATTAGTTTGGAATATTTTGGGTGGTAAAAAATCATGCAGAATTTCTACTTGGATAGAGGGTGTCAATATTCGTAATACAACCGATTGGGATAAAATGGTTGATTATCAATGTGAGGTAATGGTTAGGTTCGAGAAAGCATTAAGAGATAAAGTGAAAGAAGCTGCAAAAAATTTATAATATTTTAATACTTAATTACCTTAAAAATTTGACTTCCAATGCCGTAAAGTGTTACAATAATAACAACATAAAACTTACCTTTAAATCGGTCCTGTGAGACTGTAAGGTAGACTTTTAGGTAACTTGTACTACAAGCCTTCCTATCCTCATGGGAACCGGAAGGCTTTTATTTTTGTAAGTAAGCGGCTTTAGCCCGCAAGTTATGCTTAAATTAACAAACAGGAGGTTTCTGCAATGGCAAAAGCAACAGTTTCTCTCGGCGGACGGGATATACTGGATTTGGATTCGCTTTCCGTTGAGGAATACGAACTCATCCTTAAAACCGCAGCCGAGATGAAAAGAATTATGAAGCGTGATATTAAAAAGGTTCCTTCGCTGCGTGGCAAATCTATCATCAACTTGTTCTATGAACCAAGTACGAGAACCCGCACTTCTTTTGAACTGGCAGGAAAATATCTTGGCGCTGATGTTGTAAACATTACTACTTCAAGCTCCAGTGTTGTAAAGGGTGAATGCCTGCGTGACACAATTCTTACCGTACAGTCCATGGCTTGTGATGCCATTGTAATGCGCCATCCTATCGAAGGTGCCGCAGCCTATGCTGCCGATGTTTCCAAAGCTGTTATCATCAACGCCGGTGACGGTGCCCATGCACATCCTTCTCAGGGGCTGCTTGATATGTTTACCATCCGCGAGCAGGGCAAAGATTTTAAAGGCCTTAAAATGGCAATTGTCGGCGATATTTTATACAGCCGTGTTGCACGCACCAATATTGCTGCATGGACGAAACTGGGAGCGGAAGTGCATGTTGCAGGCCCGATGACTTTAATTCCGCACGATATTGAAGCACTTGGTGTAAAAGTGCATAAACGTGTTGAAGATGCTATTGAAGGCGCTGATGTTATCGACATTCTGCGTATTCAGCTTGAACGCCAGCAGAAAGGTTTGTTCCCGTCTGCACGCGAGTATGCAAGAATTTTTGGCATTAACGAAAAACGCCTGGCACTGGCCAAACCTGATGTAACCGTGCTGCATCCGGGCCCGATGAACCGCGGCCTTGAAATTTCCTGGGATGTTGGCTACTGCGACAACGCCAAAATCAGGGACGAAGTACAAAACGGTGTTGCCGTGCGTATGGCATTGCTGTTCTTAACGCTGACAGGAGGGAAACAAATTGAAAACATTAATTAAAAACGGACGTGTGGTTGACCCTTCGCAAAATCTTGATGCAGTAATGGACGTGCTTATTGAAGACGGCGTTGTTGCTGCAATTGATAAAAATATCGAAGCAGCTGCCGATGAAGTTTATGATGCTTCCGGCTTTGTGGTTGCCCCGGGGCTTGTTGATGTGCATACACATCTGCGCGAACCGGGCCTTGAAGCAAAAGAAGACATTGTTACCGGCACCATGGCAGCAGCGGCAGGCGGCGTAACCACTATTGCCTGCATGCCTAACACCAAACCGGTTGTAGATAACAGCATTATCGTCAGCGGCATTAAAGAACGCGCTGCCCGCGAAGGTTATGTAAACGTAGAAGTTATCGGCGCCATCAGCAAGGGCGAACAGGGCAAGGAACTGGCAGAACTGGGCGATATGGCAGAAAAAGGCGCTATGGCTTTCAGCGACGATGGTCATTATGTAGAAAGCAGCCGCTTGTTTTTACTGGCTGCAAGATATGTAAGCGCTTTTGATAAAGTTTTGATTTCCCATTCTATCGAAGAAGAACTTAACCACGAAGGCTATATGCATGAAGGTGCTGTTTCCGCACGCATCGGCGTGCCCGGCATTCCGTATATCTCCGAAGATATTGCTGTAGCGCGTGACTGCATAATTTCCGAATATACCGGTGCGCATGTACATATTGCACATGTTGCTTCCAAAGGCGCGCTTGATATTATCCGCCGCGCCAAGGCAAGGGGAGTAAATGTAACCTGTGAAGTTACCGTTCACCACCTGACTTTAACGGATGAAGCATGCAGCACATACAGCACGGCTACAAGAGTTTCGCCGCCGCTGCGCAGCATGGACCACGTGGAAGCATGCCGCCAGGCATTGAAAGACGGTACTGCGGACGCTATTGTTACGGACCACGCTCCGCACGCACCGGAAGAAAAAGACGTTGAGTTCCGTTATGCACCGAACGGTTTTACAGGCCTTGAAACTTCTTTAGGTGTAATTTTAACCGAACTTTATCATACAGGGCTCTTCACAATTAATGAAATTATTGATAAAATGAGTACAGCGCCTGCGCATATTTTTGCATTAAATGCTGGAAGTTTAAAAGTTGGCTCTCCGGCGGATGTAACTGTTATCGACCTTAACAAGGAATGGACAGTTGATAATACGAAATTTTATACACGCGGCAACGTAACACCTTTCAATGGCAAGCATTGCAAAGGCAAAGCGGTTGCCACTATGGTAGCAGGTAAATTTGTTATGAGAGATGGTGTAGTATGCGGCAAATAGGCAGAAAGGGTAAACTTGTTTTAAAAGACGGCAGCGTTTACAGAGGTACTTTGTACGGCAAACGCAATGCTGTCGGCGAAGTTGTTTTTACAACGGGTATGAGCGGTTATCAGGAAACTTTGACTGACCCCTCGTTTTGCGACCAGATTGTTGTAATGACTTATCCTTTGGTAGGCAATTACGGTATCAATAAAGATTTTAACCAGGGCAGAAGATGCTTCTTCCAGGGCTATGTTATCAGCGAGCTGTGCGACCACCCGAGCAACTGGAAAAACGAAAAATCTCTGGAAGATTTTCTTGACGAACAGGATGTTCCTGTACTGGTTGGCGTAGATACGCGTGCCATTACCAGAAAGCTGAGAAACTACGGCGTTTTGCAGGGCGTTATCGTTCCGGACGAAATGCCGCAGGAAGAAGTTGACAAACTGCTGGCGCTGCCGGAAGTTCATGACCAGGTAGCCAAAGTTACAACTCCGGAAATTTATACGATGGGCGAAGGCAAATACCATGTAGCTGTTATGGATTACGGCATTAAGCAGAACATCCTTAACTATCTGGCAAGCTTCGGCTGCCGCCTTACCGTGTTCCCGGCGTTTACAAGCGCGCAGGAAGTTCTTGCTTCCCAGCCGGACGGCATCTTCCTTTCCAACGGCCCCGGGGACCCGAAGGATTTGACTTCCGTTATCGAAGAAGTTAAAAAATTCATCGGCAAACGCCCTATTTTCGGTATCTGCCTCGGCCATCAGCTGATGGCGCTGGCAAACGGAGCCGATACATACAAAATGAAATTCGGCCATCGCGGCATTAATCATCCTGTTAAGGATTTACTTGAACATAAAGTTATGATTACTTCCCAGAATCACGGTTATGCCGTTGATGAAAAATCACTGGAAGGCAAAAATATTGAAATTACAAATATTTCGCTGAATGACCATACGATTGAAGGCGTGCGTTATCTTGACCATCCGACCTTTACCGTGCAGTACCATCCGGAAGCAAGCCCGGGGCCTGGCGGTCACGAATATTTGTTTGAACGTTTTATTAAAATGATGGGAGGCCGCTAATATGCCGAAACTGCAAAATGTAAAAAAAGTACTGGTTATCGGTTCCGGCCCGATTATTATCGGGCAGGCGGCAGAATTTGACTATTCCGGTACACAGGCCTGCCGCGCATTAAAAGAAGAAGGGCTTGAGGTTGTACTGGTAAACAGCAACCCGGCTACTATTATGACGGATGTGCATATTGCCGACCGTGTTTATGTTGAACCTGTTAATGTGGAATTTTTGGAAAGCGTTATTAAACGCGAACGCCCGGATGCTTTGCTGGCAACCCTGGGCGGGCAGGTTGGCCTGAACCTTGCCATTGACCTTGATAAACAGGGTATTTTGCGCGAATATAATGTTAAACTTTTGGGTACCCAGATTGAAAGCATTAAACGTGCGGAAGACCGTGAACTGTTTAAGGAAACGATGGAAAAAATCAACCAGCCGATTCCGGAAAGCACGATTGTTGAAACCGTTTCCGCAGCAAAGGAATTTGCGCGTGAAGTTGGTTATCCGCTTATTGTACGCCCGGCATATACTTTGGGCGGCACCGGCGGCGGCATTGCCAACAACGATGAAGAACTTGACGATATTGTAAGCAAGGGCCTTTTGTACAGCCTTATCGGCCAGGCTTTGATTGAACGCAGTGTTGCCGGCTGGAAAGAAATTGAATATGAAGTTCTGCGCGACGCTGACGATAACTGCATTACCGTTTGCTCCATGGAAAACCTTGACCCGGTTGGCGTGCATACGGGCGACTCCGTTGTTGCCGCACCGGCACAGACTTTGAGCGATCATAAAGTGCAGATGCTGCGTCAGGCTTCTATCGACATTGTACGCGAACTCGGCGTACGCGGCGCCTGCAACGTACAGCTTGCGCTCGACCCGAATTCCTACCGTTATTATGTAATCGAAGTTAACCCGCGTGTAAGCCGTTCTTCGGCGCTTGCTTCCAAGGCTACCGGTTATCCCATTGCCAAAGTGGCAACCAAAATTGCCGTTGGCTACACACTGGATGAAATTCAGAATGCCGTTACCCAAAAAACTACGGCATGCTTCGAGCCTTCGCTGGACTATGTTGTTTTAAAATTCCCGCGCTGGCCGTTTGATAAATTCGTTACCGCAGACCGTACTCTCGGTACGCAGATGAAAGCTACCGGCGAAGTAATGGCCATTGAAAGAAATCTGGAAGCCGCGCTTTTAAAAGCTGTACGTTCTTTGGAAATCGGCCTTATTCACCTTGAAATGCCGGAACTGAAAGCACTGAGCGATGAAGAAGTACGCGAGCGTATTCATCTGATTGATGACCAGCGTCTGTTTGTTATTGCCGAAGCATTCCGCCGCGGCGTAACGATTGACGAAGTACACGACATTACCAAAATCGACAAATGGTTCCTGCAAAAAGTAATGAACATTGTTGAGATGGAAAACCGCATTAAAACAGAACCCATGACGGAAGAACTGATGCTTGCCGCCAAGAAAAAAGGTTTTGCGGATGTTACCATTGCAGGCTATATCGGCAAAACATGGCAGGAAGTGCGTGAAATGCGCAAAGGCTGGGGTATTATTCCGACCTATAAGATGGTTGATACCTGCGCCGCAGAATTTGAAGCCGCAACTCCGTACTATTATTCCACTTATGCCGAAGAAGACGAAGTTGAAGTAAGCGATAAAAAGAAAGTTGCCGTACTTGGCAGCGGCCCGATCCGTATCGGCCAGGGCGTAGAATTTGACTACTGCTCCGTTCACTCTGTATGGGCGCTGAAAGAACTCGGCTACGAAACCATTATTATCAATAACAACCCTGAAACAGTAAGTACGGACTTTGACACCAGCGACCGCCTGTATTTTGAGCCACTGACGATTGAAGACGTACTGAACATTCTCGATAAAGAAAAACCGGAAGGCGTTATTGTGCAGTTTGGCGGTCAGACTGCTATTAACCTTGCCGGTCCGCTGGAAAAAGCAGGCATTAAAATTTTGGGCAGCAGCGTGGAAAGCATTGACCGCGCCGAAGACCGCGAACGTTTTGATGAACTTTTAACTTCCTGCAATATTCCGCGCCCGAAAGGACATACCGTATTCGATACCGAAGGCGCTCTGAAAGCAGCTGCCGACGTTGGTTACCCGGTAATGGTGCGCCCGTCCTATGTACTCGGCGGCCGTGCTATGGAAATTGTTTATAACGACGATGAACTGAAATATTACATGACAAACGCCGTTAAGGCTTCGCACGAACATCCGGTACTTGTTGACCACTATCTGCAAGGCACTGAAGTTGAAGTTGACGCTATCTGCGACGGCAAGGACGTACTGATTCCCGGCATTATGGAACATATCGAACGCGCAGGCGTACACTCCGGCGACTCCATTGCCGTATATCCTCCGCGCACGCTTGCAGAATCGGTTATTAAAACTATTATCGATTACACCAACAGAATTTCCATCGGTCTTGAAGTACACGGCATGATTAACATTCAGTACATTGTACGCAATAACGAAGTATTCGTTATCGAAGTTAACCCTCGTTCTTCCCGTACCGTGCCGTTCCTCAGCAAAGTTACCACCATTCAGATGGTTGACGTTGCAACCAAATGCGCAATGGGGCAGAGCATCCGCGAACAGGGTTACCGCCCGGGCCTGCAGCTCTTCCCGGATTACTATGCAGTTAAAGCACCGGTATTCTCCTTCAACAAGATGAGCAATGTTGATATTACCCTTGGGCCTGAAATGAAATCTACCGGTGAAGTAATGGCCATTGACTACCAGTATTCGCGCGCACTGTACAAAGCATGCATTGCTGCCGGCATCAATGTGCCGCACGAAGGCGCTATTCTTATTACCGTAGCCGATATGGATAAAGAAGAAGCCTGCGAAATTGCAGCCGGTTTTGCAGACCTTGGCTATGAAATTGTAGCAACCGGCGGTACCGCGGAATATCTGAACAACCACGGTGTAAAAGTAAGGGTTGCAACCAAAGTAAGCGAAGGCAGCCCGAATATTCTTGATGAAATTAAAGAAGGCCATATCAGTATGGTTATCAACACAACCAACCATGGCCGTGATGCTGAACGCGACGGCTTTAAAATCCGCCGTTCGACGGTTGAGCATGCCATCGCCTGCCTGACATCCCTTGATACGGCACGCGAACTGCAGCATGTAATGAGCGCTATGCGCCGCCGCCGTGTAGTAAGTATTGTTGCTTTGCAGGACCTTTCCTGGGAGGGCTGATAAATGCCTAAGAAAATAGTTGAAGCTAAAGTTATTGGGCAGCATGTTTTAAACAATTCAACAAAATTAATAGAAGTTTACGCACCGGAACTGGCAGAACTTGCCGTTCCGGGGCAGTTTGTAAACGTACAGGTATTTAACTGCACTGCGCCGCTTCTGCGCCGTCCTTTTGGTGTTGCTGCCGTTAATAAAAAAGAGGGCACCATTACCATGATTTACCGCATTATCGGCGAAGCTACCAAACTGCTGGCAGAATATTGCAGCGGCGATAAATTAAGTATTGTGGGCCCGCTTGGGCGTGGTTTCGATATGAACGCGCAGCATCCGCTCATTGTCGGCGGCGGCCTTGGCCTGGCACCGCTTTTGTTCCTTGCTTCTGCTTTTGGCAAAGGCAAAGCGGAAATTGTTATGGGCGGGCGTTGTGCCGACGAATTGTTCTGGACAAAACTCTATGAAGAATACTGCCCGGTAATGCACCTGACGACAGATGACGGAAGCTGCGGCTGTGGAAGTAATGAAACATCAGGCTGTGGCGGTTGTTCAGGTTGTGGCGAAGAAGCAGAAAAAGGAGATCAGCATCAATGTCAGCAACTTAAACCGTTCGTTGGGTACGCTGTTTGGTGCGGAGATCACTCGGAAATATTACAACACCCTGGACCTTAGAGATCG
>OHWE01000763.1_pt1 | contig 12785 bp, 10 predicted proteins | sample 1579661 | NCBI WGS metagenome assembly OHWE01 (sample SAMEA3882552, study PRJEB24775) | human gut metagenome | biome: human-associated habitat; feature: intestine environment; material: feces | place: Netherlands | collected 2009/2010 | reverse complement strand
ATGATGAAAAGGCATTGCAGCACCAGTTAAAGCAGCTTACCCGAAAGGAACGGACACACCGGCTCTGTACCCGTGGCGGTATGCTGGAAAGTTTTTTGCAAGAGCCAGAACGCCTGACAGATGATGATGTCATGCTGTTGTTGAAACTCATTTTTCACAGTCAGGACACGCAGGAACTATTGAAAAAGCTGCTGGAACGGAAGAAGCCGGAAACCCCTTAGTTTACTAAGGGCGCAATTATACACCACCCAGAGGTTGGTGCATTGCGTTCTCCGAAGGCTCCTCGCCGGAGGGCTGTGATTTGTGCGAGCAATGAGCCGAACGAATATGCTTGCATATTCACTCGGCGAATGCCGCAGCAGCCGACAGAATGTCGGCTTTCGCAGTCATGGTCTGCTCCAAATCAAACAGGGGACGCTACACTTCCCCTGCGCTGGCTACCGCCAGCTACCCTTTTGTGGACTTGCCATCTGGGGACACCTTGCGTTGCAAGCTGTTCCCAGCCGACAAGTATAGTTGAAGGACTTCTCTATCTTTTGATAAAGACAGAAAAATGTTATACTGAAAAAAATCAAAAATACCTATTGACTCTTACGGAGCGTCATAGAATAAAGTTATCTTATCAAGAACAGGAGATCAGCAGTTATGAGGACGGTAAAAGAAATATCAGATTTAACAGGTATCAGCGTTCGCACGCTTCACTATTATGATGAAATCGGGTTGTTAAAGCCAACAGAAAAAAGTGATGCGGGATACCGGCTTTATGACGATAAGGCACTGGAAACATTACAACAGATTTTATTTTTCCGTGAGTTTGATATCTCCTTGAAAGAAATCAAAGCTGTTTTGGACAATCCGGCTCTTGAAAGAAATCAGATTCTACAAGTACAGCGAAAAATGTTGGTAACAAAGAAAGAACGAATGGAACGTCTGATTGCCAGCATTGATGACATTCTGAAAGGAGAGAACAAAATGGATTTTACAATTTTTACCAAAACAGAAGTAGAAGAAATGTTCCAAACCATGCTTGAGCATATGCCGGAGAATATGAGAAACATTGCAATTAAAGAATTTGGTAGCATTGAACAATGGAAAAAGCATTATATGGAAGTCGTATCTTCGGAAGAAATGCAGAAAGGCTATGCAAAGGTAGTTGAATGGTATGGTGGAAAGGACAAGTTTCTGTCTGTTGCTCGAACTCCCGTCAGCAAAGAAGTTGCAGAAAGCTATAACAAACGGATAGAAGCGATTTTGCAAAAACTGATTGCAAAACAGAATTGTGACATAGATTCTTTTGAAGTAAAAGAGCTTGTTGGAGAATATGGCTTTGTTATGAAACAGCTTGCCCAGATAAAAGAAGAAAAAGGCTTTATGATGGCACAGGCGCAGTATTACCGCAATGAACAAATCAAACCAATGATAGACGAAAAATACGGTGAAGGGGCTTCTGATTTCTTTGCACAGGCAATAGAAAACTATTATAAAGTTAAGTAATCTTGAATTTTAACTAAATACCCGCCGCCCCCAGCGGCACACCAAGCAGGAAATCTGAAAAAGGTCTCCTGCTTTTTTTATACCTAAAATCGGAAAGGAGGAACACTAAATGCCCTGTCCACACAATCAAATCTCCATCGTCCAGCGTAGCAACCGCCAGTCTGCTGTTGCCGCCGCTGCTTACCAAAGCGGCGAAAAGCTGTTCTGTGAATACGACCAGCAAGTGAAGCACTACCCAGAAAAGCGTGGTATCGTCCATAATGAAATCCTGCTCCCGGCAAATGCCCCGCCAGAGTATGCAGACCGCAATACCTTATGGAACGCCGCCGAAGCTGTTGAGAAGCAATGGAACTCCCAGCTTGCAAGGCGGTGGGTGCTTTCCATTCCCAGAGAGATACCGCCCGACCAGTACGCCGCCCTTGTCCGGGATTTCTGCAATCAGCAGTTTGTTTCCAAAGGAATGTGCGTGGATTTTGCCATCCATGACAAAGGGGACGGAAACCCTCACGCTCATGTCATGCTGACTATGCGGGCAATGGATGAACATGGGAAATGGCTTCCCAAGAGCCGCAAGGTTTATGACCTTGACGAGAACGGGGAACGGATAAAGCTGCCATCCGGCAGGTGGAAAAGCCACAAGGAGGATACGGTGGACTGGAACGACCAGAAGTATTGTGAAATCTGGCGGCATGAATGGGAGGTCATCCAGAACCGCTATCTGGAAGCCAATGACCGCCCGGAGCGTGTGGACTTGCGTTCCTATGCCAGACAGGGGCTTGATATTATCCCTACTGTCCATGAGGGTGCTGCTGTCCGGCAGATGGAAAAGCGTGGTATCCAGACGAATATCGGCAACCTGAACCGGGAAATCAGAGCCGCTAACCGCGTGATGAAGTCCATCCGGCAGCTCATTCAAAACCTCAAAGGCTGGATTACCGAGCTGGGAGAAAAACGGAAAGAGCTGCTTGCACAAAAAGCGGCGGAGGAAGCGACACTTCTTCCCAATCTGCTGATGAAGTATATGGAGATACGAAAGGAAGAACGGAAGAACTGGACAAGGGCTGGACAGAACCGGGGGACTTCACAGGACTTAAAGGCAGTCAGCGAAGCCCTGTCCTATCTCCGGCAAAAGGGGCTTTCCACTGTGGAGGACTTAGAAGCATTTCTGGAATCTTCCGGGAAATCAGCCGCAGATTACCGCAATCAGATGAAGCCAAAGGAAGCCCGCAGCAAAGTGATTGACGGGATTCTTGCCAGCCGGACAGACTGCAAGGAATGTAAGCCTGTCTATGAGAAGTACCAGAAGATATTTTTTAAGAAAACAAAGGAGAAATTCAAACAGGAACACCCGGAGGTTGCCCGGTATGAGAAAGCCGCTGCCTACCTTGCCAAGCACCCGGACGATAAGGACAGCACCAAAAAGGAGCTGCAAGAGGAGCAGGAAACGCTTCTGGAAGAAATCGCAGCCCTGAAAACACCGCTGACCGAGGTGCAGGCTGATTTGAGGAAACTGCGGGATATCCGCTACTGGGTACGGAAAGCAACACCCGGCACAGAAGAAAGCAAAGAGCCGCCCAAGAAACAGCCTATCAAAGAGGTCTTGCAGGATAAGGCTGACGAGAAAAAAGCACAAAGAACCGCCCCGGCACAGAAGAAACACAAACAACAGGATATGGAACTTTAACAGGCACTTGCCATTTTCAATCAGAGAATGTCAGGTGCTTTTCTTATTTTCAAGGAGGGATAGATTTGAATGTATTTGAAGCTGTGAAGCAGTCCGTCACAACAAGACAGGCTGCGGAGCATTATGGAATCCATGTAGGTCGGAACGGGATGGCTTGCTGCCCGTTCCATAACGATAAAACCCCAAGCATGAAGCTGGATCGGCGTTACCACTGCTTCGGCTGCGGTGCGGATGGAGATGTGATTGATTTTGCCGCTGCCCTGTATGGGCTGGGAAAGAAAGAAGCCGCCGTACAACTGGCACAGGACTTCGGGCTTTCCTATGAGGGCTGGAAGCCGCCGGGAAAGGCGAAAAAGCCCAAGCCCCGGCAGAAATCCCCGGAGGAACAGTTTCAGGAAGCAAAAAACCGCTGCTTCCGTATTCTTGCCGACTATCGCCACCTGCTCCGGGCATGGAGAAAGGATTATGCCCCGCACTCCCCGGAGGAAGCCTTTCATCCCCGGTTTGTGGAAGCCTTACAGAAGCATGACCAAGTGGAATATCTGCTGGATGTGCTTCTGTTCGGGGAAACAGAGGAAAAAGCGGCTTTGATTACGGACTACGGAAAGGATGTGATACAGCTTGAACAGCGAATGGCAGAGCTTGCAGCCGCAGACGCAGCAAGAACTAAAAAACACCATGAACGCCATGCAGCCGCCCCAGAGCATTGAGGAAATCAAGGCGGGGCTGGAAACTACCGAGAAAGGCGGTGTCCGTCAGAGCATACGGAACTGCCTGACCGTATTCCAGCGTGACCCGCTGCTTTCCGGGGCTATCGCATACAACATCCTGACTGACCGCAAGGACATCATAAAGCCCATTGGCTTCCACAGAGAAAGCACAGCCCTGAACGATACGGATATGAAGTATCTTCTTCTCTATCTGGAAGAAACCTACGGGCTTACCAATGAGAAAAAGATTGATAACGCCATTGGGATTGTGGCGAATGAAAACAAGTACCACCCCATCCGGGACTGTCTCAATACCCTTGTGTGGGACGGGACAGAACGAATCCGTTTCTGTCTGCGGCACTTTCTGGGGGCTGACGCAGACGATTACACCTATGAAGCGTTGAAGCTGTTCCTGCTGGGTGCTATCTCACGAGCCTTTCAGCCGGGATGCAAATTTGAAATCATGCTCTGTCTGGTAGGCGGTCAGGGGGCTGGCAAGTCCACCTTCTTCCGTCTGCTGGCAGTCCGGGACGAGTGGTTCTCCGATGATTTGCGGAAGCTGGACGATGACAATGTGTACCGCAAGCTGCAAGGTCACTGGATTATCGAAATGTCGGAAATGATGGCAACCGCAAACGCCAAGAGCATTGAGGAAATCAAGTCATTTTTAAGCCGGCAGAAAGAGGTTTACAAGATACCCTATGAAACCCACCCGGCAGACCGCCCCCGTCAGTGCGTGTTTGGCGGCACTTCCAATGCCCTTGACTTCCTGCCCCTTGACCGTTCCGGCAACCGCCGCTTTATCCCCGTCATGGTGTACCCAGAGCAAGCCGAGGTTCACATTTTGGAGGACGAAGCCGCTTCCAGAGCCTATATCGGGCAGATGTGGGCGGAAGCGATGGAGATTTACCGAAGCGGCAGGTTCAAGCTGGCTTTCAGCCCCGCCATGCAGCGGTATCTCAAAGAACACCAGCGGGATTTTATGCCGGAGGACACCAAAGCCGGAATGATACAGGCGTATCTTGATAAGTACACCGGGAGTATGGTCTGTTCCAAGCAGCTCTACAAGGAAGCCTTGAACCATGCCTTTGATGAACCGAAGCAATGGGAAATCCGGGAAATCAACGAGATAATGAACCAGTGCATTTCCGGCTGGCGGTACTTCCCGAACCCAAGAATGTTTTCCGAATATGGCAGACAAAAGGGCTGGGAGCGTGAAAACCCGGCAACGGACTCCGGCAACCCGTCTGAAAAAACGATGGACGGTTTTGTGGAGGTCACAGAACAGATGGAGCTTCCATTCTGAAAATGACAGCCCGTTGCACCCCCTGTTGCTATCCCGTTGCCGAGCCGGTTGCCGGGGAAAAACCCTTATTTCCGGGCTTTTCTCCCTTATAACAACCAAAACAACAGAAAAATAAAAGAAAAGTATAAATAGTAACCATCGCCAGATTGAGATTGTTTGCAAGGTCTTTTGAAGCCCGTTGCCGGACTTCGTTGCCGACACCCTCTGTCTGGCTATTTTCATGTATGGAGGATAACTGCCTATGGCAAAAAACAAAACAGAGATTCATGTTACAACGGTATTTGACGGGGAACTGGACGCAACCGATGTGTTCGTCAGCCTGATTTCCCAGAAATATGGAAAGACAAATGCAAAAGAATATCTTGCTAAAAAGAAAGATTTGAAGTATAATGAAGATGAGGTTCAAAAGAGCCAGATACCGTCTGGATTGTGTGGGTAAATGGCTATGATGAACGAAATGGAATACAGAACAATCGGTTCGGCACTTGCCGGGGGCTATCGTGCAGCGGTCTATTGCAGGCTGTCAAAGGACGATGACCTGCAAGGCGAAAGTGCCAGTATCGCAAACCAGCGTGATATGCTGGAAAAATACTGCGAAAAGCAGGGATGGGAGGTTGTGGCAGTCTATCAGGACGATGGCTTCACAGGTCTTAATATGGAGCGTCCTGATTTACAGAGAATGTTGAGAGCCATTGAGCGCAGGCAAATCAACCTTGTCATCACGAAAGACCTCAGCCGACTGGGGCGTAACTATCTGCAAACCGGGCATTTGATTGAGGACTTTTTCCCAAGAAACGGTGTCCGCTATATCGCCATGAATGACGGTATCGACACCCTGCGGGATAACAACGACATTGCCCCGTTCAAGAATATCCTGAACGAGATGTACAGCAAGGATATTTCCAAGAAAGTCCATTCCTCTTATCTTCTGAAAGCGCAGAAAGGACAGTTTACCGGGTGTCTTGCCCCGTTTGGGTATCGGAAAGACCCGGAGGACAAAAACCATCTGCTCATTGACGAGGAAACCGCCCCGATTGTGCGGCTGATTTTCGGATATGCCCTGAACGGTCATGGTCCGAACTATATCCGCAGACGGCTGGAGGAAGAAAAAATCCCCTGCCCCACATGGTGGAACCGGGAACGGGGGCTTCGCAATACCCGCACCAAATGGGAAAAGAAAGACCCGGAAAACGGGCGGTATATGTGGGACTTCTCCGTTATCAAAGACCTTTTGATGAATCCCGTCTACACCGGGGCGATTGCTTCCCAGAAAAAAGACTACCGTTTCAAAATCGGCACGATTGGGGAAAAGAAGCCGGAGGACTGGATTGTGGTGGAGGGACAGCATGAACCGCTGATTGACCGCATGAGCTTTGACATTGTGCAGAACAAGCTGAAATCCCGCCAGCGTCCGGGGCAGACCAATGAAATCAGCCTGTTTGCCGGACTGATAAAATGCGGCGAGTGTGGGAAGTCGCTGACGATACGCTACACAAACGCAAAACATCCCCAGCGGATTTACTCCTGCAAGACCTACAATGCCTTTGGAAAGAACCACTGCACCCAGCACCGGATTGATTATGACACCCTTTACAGCCATGTGCTGCGGAAAATCCGGGAATGTGCCAGAGCTGCCCTGATGGACGGGGAAGCGGTTGCCGACCGCCTGACCAATACCTGTGAAGCCGAGCAGCGGGAACAGCGGGAAGCAATGGAACGCTCCCTTACAAGGGACGAGGAACGGATTGAGGTTCTGGACAAAATGGTAATGCGGCTTTATGAGGATATGATTGCAGGGCGTATCAGTGAGCAGAATTTCAACACCATGCTGGAAAAGACACAGACCGAGCAGACGGAGCTTAAAACCAGAGTGTCCGAGGGCAGAAAGCGGCTGTCCGATGAAGTCCAGCTTGCCAATGACGCAAAACAATGGGTGGAAGCCATTCAGGAATACGCCAACATCACAGAGCTGGACGCAGCCACCCTCAACCGCTTAATCAAAGAAATCGTCGTGCATGAGCGCATTGACGAAGATAAAACAAGACACATTTCTATCGAAATTCATTTTAATCTCAAACCCATCCCGGAGGTGGAACAGGTCACTGCCTGACCTGTCCCGCCGGGACGGTTCTCTTAAAAACACCATATAGATTTTTTGTACGCCGCCGCCCGCCATCGAGCAGAGTTTTACACCTAATTGGGGATAAAACAGCTCATGGCGGGCGGCGGTGTCGTTCTGATCGGCCTTCAGTTTATCCCTCTGCTGTCCGGGCTGTTCAGCTAAATGTCACCCGTTGTCCCTTTTCCAGAAAAGGAGCTGATATATGGACTTTATCATCGACGCAATCGTTGAATGGCTGAAAGGTCTGCTCGTCGATGGTATCATGGGGAATCTGGACGGCCTTTTCGATAACGTCAATCAGAGCGTTGGCGAGATCGCCACACAGGTAGGCACGACCCCGGCGGACTGGAACGCCGGGGTCTTTTCCATGATACGACAGATCTCCGAAACTGCCATTCTGCCAATCGCCGGGGTCATCCTCACTTTTGTTATGACCTATGAACTGATACAGATGCTCATAGAACGCAACAACCTCCATGAAGTTGACACATGGATGTTTTTTAAGTGGGTGTTCAAAACCTTTGTGGCTGTGATGATCCTGACGAATACCTTCAATATCGTGCTGGCGGTCTTTGATGTGAGCCAGCATGTGATACAGCAGTCAGCGGGCATTATCCAGAACGGGACAGAGATCACGCCGGATGTGCTGGACAGTTTGCGGACAGAGCTTGAGGCGATGGAGTTAGGTCCTCTGTTCGGACTCTGGCTACAATCCTTCCTGATCCAGCTTACCATGATTGCCTTAAACATCGTGATCTTCGTCATCGTATATGGCCGTATGATTGAAATTTATTTACTCACAAGTTTAGCTCCTATCCCGTTTGCCACAGTCCCCAACAGGGAAACCGGACACATGGGGCAGAACTATTTCCGCTCCCTCTTTGCGGTGGGCTTTCAAGGTCTATTGATCTTAGTCTGTGTCGCCATCTATGCGGTGCTGATCCAGAGTATCGCCACCGACGGCGACCCCATCGGGGCGATCTGGGGCTGTGTGGGATATACGGTGCTGCTGTGTTTTACCTTATTCAAAACAGGCAGTCTTGCAAAATCCATCTTCGGCTGCCATTAAGAGACTTCGGGCCATGCTGACCCGAAGCGGAAAGGAGAAATCCATGCAGGAAAAAACTGCGGGCGGAACACCAGCCGCCCCTATAAAGCTGGATGTAAGCGTGCGGGTCATCGAACCTGTGAAAAACCTCATGGGCTTTGCCAGCGTGAAATTCAATGACTGCTTTGTGGTGGAAAATCTGAAAATCGTACAGGGCAGCAAGGGGCTCTTTCTTGGGATGCCCAGCCAGCCAGACGGCAAAGGCGGCTACCGGGATATGGCCTACCCTGTCACAAAGGAGTTCCGGGAACAGCTCAACACCGCTGTTCTGCAAGCCTATGAGGCAAAGCTGGAACAGATGGCGGAGCGCGGCTCTGTGGGGCGTGCGTCCATCAGCGACCAGCTCAAAGCCGGAAAAGCGGCTGCCGAACAGGCAAAGGCAGAACGGCCTCCGAAGGAAAAGCCCAGCCGCAGCGCAGAGCGTTGACCTCGGGCCATGCTGGCCCGAAGCAGAAAGGAGGCGGAAACCATGCCACGCAAACGGACGGGCTATGACGCGGCCTGCTATTACGACGGAAAACTGCTGGGCCGCTGTACCAAAGCGGACAGCGATGCCTATACCCTGTTGATGAACGCCTGTGGTGGGGACGCCGCCCGGGTCCTGCGGGAATATGCCTATTTTTCCCCGGAACTTCGCGCCATATTGGAAAATGCGGCGCTCATGCAGGCAGACCGGAGCCGGACGGGCGGAATGTTCCATGCGCCGAAAAGCTCCCCGTGGGGCGAGGTGCAGAATTGTGAAACCCTCTGTCCGGGGGTGTTTTTGGTATCTACCGCCAGCCACGGCGGAACGATGGTGGCAAACGAGGTAGCCGCCGTTCTCTCCCCAGCGGCCAAAAAATGCGGCTTCAAGGACAAGGGCTATATTTGCTATGAGGAGGACGCACAGGAAAGCGTAGTGCTCCGAGAGCTGCTGGACAAAAAGCTGTGGAAAATCCCTGACCGCATTAAGGACAAAGGACAGTTTGAAGAAAAACTCAATCAGTCCATCCGGCAGTATCACCCCGAATACTGGCGGGCAAGGCAGAGCGGACGAGAGGCCGCCGAAGCTGCCCGCAGCACAGCCCCGGCCAAAGAGGCCGCAAGATAACCTCGGGCCATACTGGCCCGAAGCAATAAAGGAGGTGTAACAAAATGGCCTATGTGCCAGTACCAAAAGACCTTTCCAAAATCAAGACAAAGCTGGCCTTCAACCTAACGAAGCGCCAGCTTGTTTGTTTTTCCAGCGCGGCGGCGGTGGGCCTCCCGGCTTACCTGTTTTCCCGTGGCAGTATCGGGAACAGTGCCGCCATGTTCCTGATGATCGGCCTCATGCTCCCGTTCTTCTTTCTGGCTATGTATGAACGAGACGGTCTGCCGCTGGAAAAAGTGCTGAAAAACATCATCCGCACCCGGTTCCTCTATCCCCGTGTGCGGCCTTACAAAACCGAAAACTTCTATGCGCTGCTTAGCGCCAGAAAGGAGGCGCAGCCGATTGCGAAACAGCAGAAGGGCCGGAAAGCCCGCAGGCAGAAAGCCTGAAAAGCAGGGCCTTACCGGCCTGTTCACGAAAGGAAAGAACATTCCCACCACCGCCCAGCAGACCCTCCCTTACCGGGAAATGTACCGGGACGGGGTGTGCCGGGTAGCGGACCGCTATTACACCAAAACCATTGAATACGAGGACATCAACTACCAGCTCGCACAGTCCGAGGATCAGGCGGCCATCTTTGACGGGTGGAGCGCCTGCCTCAACTACTTTGACAGCAGCCTTCCGTTCCAGCTTTCCTTCCTCAACCACCGAAGCCGCCCGGGCAGCCGGTACAGCGTGAACATCCCCATGCAGGACGATGATTACAACAGCGTCCGGTGTGAGTATGTGGAAATGCTGGAAAACCAGATCGCCAAAAGCAACAACGGCATTGTCCGCACAAAGCTCCTGACCTTCGGCGTGAATGTGGACGACCTTCCCACCGCCAGGGCAAGGCTGGAACGTGTAGAGGCGGACATTTGCGGGAACTTCAAAAAGCTGGGCGTCAAGTGCCGCTCCCTTTCGGGGCTGGAACGGCTGGAGCTTCTTCACGGGCAGCTCCACCCTGGCAGCGGCTCCCCCTTCCGGTTTTCATGGGATATGATCCCCAAAACCGGGCTTTCCACCAAAGACTTTATCGCCCCGGACAGCTTCGACTTCCGTTTCAGCCGTCTGTTCCGGGTGGGGACGACTTGGGGTGCCGCCTCCTACTTGCAGATTTTGGCCTCGGAGCTCTCGGACAAGCTGCTGGCGGAGCTTTTGGAAATGGATGCGGAAATGACCATCACTCTCCATATCCAAACCGTCGATCAGGCCGCCGCCGTAAAATCCATCAAGGCCAAAGTCTCCGACATTGACAAGATGAAGGTGGAGGAACAAAAGAAGGCAGCCCGGTCAGGGTACGACATGGACATACTTCCACCCGACCTTGTAACGTACAGCAACGACGCAAAGACCCTCTTGGAAGATTTACAGAGCCGGAATGAAAGAATGTTCCTGCTGACCTTCCTTGTGGTAAACATGGCCCCGACCCGCCGGGAGCTGGACAATGACCTGTTCACGGTGTCGGGTATCGTCCAGAAATACAACTGCACCTTGAAGCGGCTGGACTTCCAGCAGGAGGATGGTTTTCTTTCCAGCCTTCCGCTGGGCCATAACGGCATTGAGATCAAGCGCGGCATGACGACCAGCTCCACGGCCATTTTCGTTCCCTTTATGACGCAGGAGCTCCGCATGGATGGCGAAGCCGTCTATTACGGGCTCAACGCACTTTCCCATAACGTCATCATGGCAAACCGGAAAAAGCTCAAAAACCCCAACGGCCTGTTCCTCGGCGTGCCGGGCTCCGGCAAATCCTTTGCCGCAAAGCGGGAGCTTGTGAACGTGTTCCTTGCCACCCGTGACCGGATCATTGTGGTTGACCCGATGGGCGAATATTCGCCTCTTATCAAGCGGCTGGGCGGTCAGGTCATCGAGATCGCCCCGGACAGCCCCCACCACATCAACCCGATGGACATTGACCTGAGCTTTGACGAGGAAAACCCGATGGCGCTGAAAGCCGACTTTATCCTGTCGCTGATGGAGCTGATCGTTGGCGGCAAGGATGGCTTGCAGCCGGTGGAGCGGACCGTCATTGACCGCTGTGTACGCCAGATGTACCGGGAACATTTGCAGGACCCGGAAACAAGCAAAATGCCGACCCTCCAAACCCTGTATGACCTGCTCTGTTCCCAGCCGGAGGGCGAGGCGGTACGGCTGGCAACTGCCCTTGAAATCTATGTGTCGGGTTCCCTTAACGTGTTCAACCATGAAACCAATGTGGACCTGAACCGCCGCCTTGTGTGCCTTGATCTGAAAAAGCTGGGGGCCGGGCTTCGGACGATTGCCATGCTCATTATGCAGGACTTGGTAAACTCGCAGGTGTCCATGAATTTCCTCCGCGGTATCGCTACATGGTGCTACTTCGACGAGTTCCATGTGCTGCTCCGTGACCGGCTGACGGCAAGCTACTGTGTGGCGATCTGGAAAATGCTGCGAAAAAAAGGGTGCGTTCCCAGTGCTTTAACGCAGAACGTGAAGGATTTTCTGGCAAGCCCGGAGATCGAGAACATCTTTGAAAACTCGGACTTCCTTGTGCTGCTCTCGCAGGCACAGGGGGACCGGCAGATTTTAGCCAAACAGCTTGGGATCAGCCCCCACCAGCTTTCCTATGTGACCCATACCAATTCCGGCGAAGGGCTGCTGTTCTTCGGGAATACCACCATCCCGTTTGTTGACCGCTTCCCGCAGAATACCGAGCTGTACGCCATTATGACCACCCGCCCGGAGGACAAAAAACAGGAAATGAACCGGGCATAACGCACTTCGGACCATGATGGCCCGAGGTTTGGAAAGGAGGGATACATCATCGGAAAGAAACCGGATAAACGGAATTTTCAAAGGCCGGGGCCGACGGAGGATACCGGGAGCAATCGCCCCGGACCGGCTGAACGGGAAGGGCCTTCCCCCGCACCATCCCGACGCCTGCGGTTTAAGGACGAGGATACCGGGCAGGACAGTCCTTCGGGCCATGATGGCCCGAAGTCCAAAAGCGGCAAGTTTCAAGAGGACAGACGGAAAAGCCGTCCCTCTGACCGCACGAGGCAGGAAGATGAAGCGGACGGGCCGCAGGATACCGGCAAGGCACAGGAGCCGGAGGGCTCCGCCGAGAAGGCCGGGAGCAAAAAGGACAAGTACCAGAAAGCACAGGCAAAAGCGGAACACGCCGGGGAAAAGCTGGGAAAGGCCCGGGAGAAACTGGACAAGACCGAGGCAAAACGGGCAGCGAAGAAGCCGCCGGGGCTTGCAAAAA
>OHWE01000761.1_pt1 | contig 12797 bp, 7 predicted proteins | sample 1579661 | NCBI WGS metagenome assembly OHWE01 (sample SAMEA3882552, study PRJEB24775) | human gut metagenome | biome: human-associated habitat; feature: intestine environment; material: feces | place: Netherlands | collected 2009/2010 | reverse complement strand
AAACAAGAAGCCGGTGCGCATGGATTATCTGGATGATATTGACATCGCGGAATTCCGGGAAATTCCCACTTATAAGCGGATGTGCATATGCATCCTGAAGAATGACCATGCCTGCAAGTACATGGGTTTTGCCTTGAACAAGGAAGAGGCATACAAAAGAGACAAGATAATGGAACAATTCAAAAATATGATGTTATGAGCGTAGATAAAAGTCCGGTATATAACGTAAGGGCAATTCCAATAGAGAAAATACAAGCAAACGATTACAATCCGAATGTAGTGGCACCGCCCGAAATGAAGCTTCTGGAGCTTTCCATCTGGGAAGATGGTTTCACCATGCCTTGTGTCTGTTACTATGATGAGGAAGAGGATAACTACATCCTGGTGGACGGTTACCACCGTTATCAGGTGTTGAAGACATCCAAAAGAATTTATCAGCGCGAAAACGGGTTGCTTCCCGTGGTCGTGATTGACAAGGAACTTTCCAACCGTATGGCGTCCACTATCCGTCATAATCGTGCCCGTGGTACGCATAATATCGAGTTGATGTGCCATATTGTTGCGGAATTGGACAGAGCCGGTATGTCTGATGAATGGATAATGAAGAATATCGGAATGGATCGCGACGAAGTGTTGCGTTTAAAGCAAATTTCGGGTCTGGCAGACTTGTTTGCGAACAAGAACTTCAGCATTCCGGATAAGAAAGAAGAGTATGTGGCGGATAAATAAATGAATATTTCAGGGGTGGATTTTTTAATCTGCCTCTTTATATTCATTAACAAGTGAAATATTTCGTTGCAAACTTGCATAATTTAGTCAAATCGCCTACATTTGTCAGCATCAAAACAAACAGAATAGGTCCTATGTGCTTTAAGGCACTATAAAAAACATTACATGAAGAAAATTTTGGTTAGTGGCGGTGCTGGTTTTATAGGTTCTCATCTTTGTACCCGATTGATAAACGACGGGCATCAGGTGATTTGTCTGGATAATCTTTTCACCGGTTCGGAAGGAAATATCACTCATCTGAAGAGCAATCCCCGCTTTGAATTTGTACTGCATGATGTGGAAACCCCTTATGAGGCAGATGTGGACGAAATCTATAATCTGGCTTGTCCTGCTTCTCCCATCCACTACCAATATGATGCCATTAAAACCATCAAGACTTCTGTATTGGGCGCCATCAATATGCTGGGACTGGCCAAAAAGACGAATGCCAAGATATTGCAGGCTTCTACCAGCGAAGTGTACGGTGACCCCGTTATTCATCCCCAAGTGGAAAGTTATTGGGGAAATGTAAATCCAATTGGCCTCCGTTCTTGTTATGATGAAGGGAAGCGTTGTGCCGAGACATTGTTTATGGACTATCACCGCCAGAATGGAGTGCGGATCAAGATTATCCGTATATTCAATACGTACGGTCCTCGGATGTTGCCGAATGACGGACGGGTGGTTTCCAATTTCGTGGTTCAAGCATTGCAGAACCAGGATATTACAATATACGGTTCGGGTAATCAGACGCGAAGTTTCCAATATGTAGATGACTGTATAGAAGGTATGGTGCGGATGATGAACACGGAGGACGATTTTATCGGTCCGGTAAACTTGGGAAATCCGAATGAATTCTCCATATTGGAACTGGCGGAAAAGGTCATTAGGCTGACGAATTCCAAGTCGAAACTGATTTTCAAGCCACTGCCTCATGATGATCCCAAACAGCGTCAGCCGGACATCACTCTGGCAAAGGAAAAGTTGGGCTGGGAACCGACTATAGAGCTGGAAGAGGGTTTACAGTATATAATAGAGTATTTTAAGGAATATCGTTCCTAACTAAATAGTAATTTTGATAACGGGAAAAACAATATAGAAAGATGAACATGGAAATAAATCCTTCCGAATACAAGATTCTCATCGTTGACGATGTGATGTCAAACGTTTTATTGTTGAAAGTGCTTTTGACAAATGAGAAATTCGCGATTGCTACTGCAAGTAACGGGCGGCAAGCGTTGGAACAGGTGGAAAAGGAAAATCCTGATTTGGTTTTGCTTGACGTAATGATGCCGGACATGAGTGGTTTTGAAGTAGCTCAACATTTAAAGTCAAATCCGAATACAGCTGATATTCCAATCATCTTTCTGACCGCACTGAATAGTACGGCAGATATTGTGAAGGGGTTTCAGGTTGGCGCGAATGACTTCATCTCTAAGCCTTTCAATAAGGAGGAATTGATTATCCGTGTTACCCACCAAATATCTTTGGTAGCTGCCAAACGGTTGATTTTGAGTAAGACGGAAGAACTGCAACGTACTATTGCCGGGCGTGACAAGCTTTATTCGGTGATTGCCCATGACTTACGTTCTCCGATGGGATCCATCAAAATGGTGCTGAATATGCTGATATTGAACTTGCCATCTGAGAAAATTGGCGCCGAAATGTACGAGCTTCTGACGATGGCTAATCAGACTACGGAGGATGTGTTTTCATTGCTGGATAACCTGCTGAAATGGACAAAGAGTCAAATCGGTAAGTTGAACGTGGTTTATCAGGATGTGGACCTCGTCGAAGTGACAGACGGTGTCATTGAGATTTTCAGTATGGTGGCAAGCCTGAAGAAGATAAGAATCCGCGAGATGAAACCGGAAAAAATGATGGTCAACGCTGATATTGACATGCTGAAGACAGTGGTCCGTAACTTGTTGAGTAATGCCATTAAGTTCAGTAAGGAGAACTCAGAGGTACTGGTGAAGATGGAGGAAGTAGATGGTATGGCAGTTGTCAGCGTCCAGGATTATGGCTGTGGCATCAGCGAGGAGGGGCAGAAGAAGTTGTTGCATACTGATACGCATTTCAGCACGTTCGGCACGAACAACGAAGAAGGCTCGGGACTGGGCTTGTTGCTATGCAAGGATTTTGTCGTGAAGAATGGCGGTAAACTGTGGTTTACTTCCAAGGAAGGCGAAGGCTCCATATTCAGCTTCTCTATTCCGGTGAAGAAGTGATAACGAAGAAAATAGAACGGATGGTCCGTTGAAGTAAAACAGACCATCCGTCAGACTCAAATAGACCGTCTGTTACGGTCGTACAGACCATCTGTTTCTTATGAACGGATGGTCTGTTTTTTATCTCTTACACAGACTGCGGAAATCGCAATATTCACATTTCCGGGTATCCTCTGTTTGGCTGAATGTTTCTTCTTGGCTGAATATCTCCTGCAGGAGTCCGTGCAGCCGTTCGCGAAACTCGTCTTCGAAGAAAGCGAAGTTGTTGACCGGTACCTTGGGTTGTCGTGGCGCTCCCATTTCGATGACCGGGGAGTAGCTTTCGGAAGCTGCCCGGTGGATGTAGAGCAGGGAAGGGGCTACCTTCAGCGATTGCTTGCGGCAGAGGATGGCGGCGTACAGAAACGTCTGGAAAATATAGTTGGGACGGTTGTCGGCGGGAGTAAACAGTTGTTCTATATTTTCGGGAGTCTTGGGAGTACCGCCTGTCTTGTAGTCCACGATACGTAGCGTGTCTCCTTTGCTGTCCAGGCGGTCGATGGTACCGCCTATCTGTAAGGCAAGCTTTCCTTGCGGAGTATCTATTTCCATCATTTCTCTGACGTCCTGTTCCATGCCCTCCATACGGAACGGGGCGTATTGCAGGTCATTGCGCAGGAGCTGGCGCAGGTAAGAGGCGATGACTTTGGAATGGATGAGCTGCGTACCGTTATACTCCGGTTGCTCCGTAAGGGGCACATGGAAGAACTTTTCTTTGAAAGCATTGTCCACATAGGCTTGCAGGCGAACATCGTCTTTCAGTAATTGTTCCAGGTCGTCTTTACGTATCTCCCGTCCGTTGGCTGTCAGTTCGTTGTACACCAGTTCGGCGGAACGGTGGAAGATGGTGCCGAAGAGGGCGGAGTCTATCTCGGCGCTTACTTCATCGGGAGCTTTCAGGCCGGCTACGTATCGGTAGTAGAATTTCAGGCGGCAGTCCAGATAGGCATTGAGGGCAGAGGGGGAGAAGAACGCTTTGGGACGTTGGTGGATGTTGTAGGCGTCGAACATCTGTTGCAACATCTCCGGTGTCTTGTGAATCTCAATTTCCCGGGCTTGCTGTGGAGATTGTCCGGCTTCAAGGTACTCAAGGGAGATGTTGTGCGGCGACTCTACCAGGAATTGCAGCATGAAGCGGGACATTTCCCCGCGGTTCAGTCCGTCCGAAGAGGTGTTATATAATAAGGTGACGTTTTCTGCCCGTTGGATGAGGCGGTAGAAGTAGTAGGCATAGACGGCATTCTTGTGCTCTATGGTGGTCATGCCGAAGGCTTTCCTCAGGTTGTAGGGGATGAAGGAGGACTCGCCTCCGGCTTTGGGCAATTGCCCTTCGTTGAGGGAGAGCATGATGAGGTTGCGGAAGTCGAGGTTACGCGTTTCCAGCACACCCATTACTTGCATGCCGATGGCGGGCTCTCCGTGGAAGGGGATGTTGGCAGAGGTAAGCAGCCGGTTCAGCAGTCGCTTCAGCGTGTCTGTGCGCACGCCACTCAGTTCGCCGGTCTCTATCAGACTGAGCAGGCGATTGACGAGGGTGTAGCTTTTGAACAGAGACTCGCGGTACAGCTGGTTGAAGATGTCTTCCACGTCTTTTTCCTGGCGGTAGAGGACGGCCACTTCGCGAAGCAGTTCGGTGAGGTAGCTGCATAGGGCGGCAATGCCGTTCTGTGGTGTAAAGACTTGTTCAAGAAATGCGTCCTGCTTCAGCTCCGAGGGAAGGGGATAGAAGCGGTTGTCCTGCGTAAGCCGTCTTTCCAGTACTTCGGCATGGGAGGAAAGCTGCCGGGTATAAGGATGTTTCAGCAGGGTGAGTACGGTCTCGTAAGTATATCGTCCGGTACCTGCATGGTAGCCGGTAGTCTGTAGCTCTACAAGGGCGTTGATAAAACTGTACACCGGAGTTTGGGCAAGGGGAAATCCCATTGTGATGTTGACGTTCTTTACCTCTGCCGGAATGGAGTGGAGGACGGGAAGCAGTAGGGATTCGTTGCAAAGGACAACGGCAGTGTCTTTGAATGAAGAAGGGGTTCTTAATTCTTCATTCCCCCTAATCCATTGCGGCAAGTAGCGGGCTTGTGCATTTTCGGTAGAAGCGGAGATAAAGCGTACGTTCTTGGGTTTCCGCAGTACATCAAAAGAAGTTTCGGGCAGTTGGTTGGGAAACAGCTTTAGGTTGCGGAGGATGAATTCGCCTGCTTCGTGGGTATAGGGCGGCTTTTGCTCAAGGGGAAGACGGGTGTAGAACACGTCGTAATCCCAATAGAACATTGCTTTTCCGGCATCCTGCAAGAGCTGGAAGAAACGGGTTTCTACTCTATTCAGCACGTTGAAGCCGACAAATACATAGCGGTCGTAGCGCAGTCGGTCGGTGTCGAGTTGCTCCATGACATTGCGGTACATCATGCCTTCGTAGGCGATGCCCAGTTCTGTAAGATTGCGGCGGTAGTGGCGGTAGATGTCGCCCAGTTTATCCCAGAGGGAGATGAATTTGGCTTTCAGCTCCGTGCGCTTTTCTATGGAAAAGTTCTGGAAGAACTGGCGGATGGCTTCTTCTTGTTCTTGGTCGAGGAAGTCGTAATTGTCCATAATGTTCTTCAGTTCTTGCAGGTTGCTGAAGAGTTTGTCGGCATCTACAAGGTTTTTGTCTACGTCATCGAAATCGCTGATGAGCAGTTCTCCCCAGAAGTAGAAGTCATCCAGAGTTTCTTCGCTGCGGGTCTCTTCGCGGAACACCTTATACAGTTCGCATACCAGGCGGATAGGGTCACCGGACTTCAATGGAGAGAGTTGCCGGAACAGTTCGCTGATGCTGACGTAGGCAGGCGACCACAAAGGGCGGTCCGTTTCAGCTGCCAGATATTCGTTGAAGAACAGACTGGCACGTTTGTTGGGGAAAACGATGGCGGTGCGCGAGAGGTCGTTTCCTATTTTGGCGTAAAGGTCGCGGGCGACCAGTTGGAGGAATGTTTCCATGATTTAGTTGATAATTGATAATTAATAGTGGATGGGGAGTGAGTTATACCGGTTCTATGTTGTTCTCCTCTACATACCACAAGTAACCCCGTATATTTTCTGCGACATACCCCATGCGGACCAGCAGTTGCATGTATCCCTGCACCTGCTTGTTGTACTTCTTGTTTGGCTTTCCGAACTTGAAGTCCACCACTACGATTTCTTCGCCACGCATCATCACGCGGTCCGGGCGGCGTGTCCGCAGTTCACCGTTTTCCTGCCAGATGATGTCGCATTCATTGAATAGCTGCCACGTTCCTGAATACCAGTCCTTGACTTGAGGCAGGGAGAAAGCGCGTTGGGTGAGATTGCGTATTTCTTCTTCCGTCTCACTCCGTCCAATCACACCTTCAAAGACGAGCTGGCTGATGGCATTGTCAATGTCTTCTTCGGTTTCGATAGCGGAGAATAGGGTATGCAGCAAACGTCCCCGGTTGATGAAACGCCAGCTGGACTCTGCTTCGTCTACTCCTGCTATGAAGTCTGCCGAACGGTTGGATTGCCGGAACTCGATGTCGTGGAGCATACTCTCCATGTGGACGGGCAGTTTGACCGGCTTTTGCGAAAGTCTGTTGACCGGTTGCTGTTCATAAACCTCAGGTTTACGTTCGCAGTATAGAGGTTTACGTTCGCAGCATAGAGGTTTGGCTTCGTCATCAGCAGGGTTGTCTGCGTCATGCTGTGAGACGGGGACGGAGGAGGGACAAATCCTGCCGTTCTCGTATATGGCAGCCTCTTCGTCCCAACTGCCTGCTCCGTCTTTGGCTATGCGGGGCAGGGTGTTGGCAAGGAGTTCGGACATGGTTCCCTTCTGTTCCTTCCGGCTCCAGAGGATGAGGTTCTTGCCGGCACGGGTAAAGGCCACGTACAGCAGATTCAGATTGTCCACCCACAGCTGAAGACGTTCGTGCAGATAGTCCTGCCGGTATATGGATTCCGCCATGGTGGTGGAATAGTTCACCGGCACTAAGCTGATGGCATTATAAGGCTCTTCCGGTGGGACGCACCACACCAGCTGGTTGTTGGTTTCGTTCTCCAGCTTCCAGTCGCAGAAGGGAATCAGTACGGTATGGAATTCCAGTCCTTTGGACTTGTGGATGGAGAAGATGCGTATGCCGTCCATCTCACCGCTGGGGATGGTTTTGCTGCAAAGGGTTTCGTCCCAGTAGCGGATGAAGCTGTCCAGTTCGGAAGAATTGCTTTGCAGATACTCCGTCACAGCATCGAAGAAGGAGAAGAGGTAGGCATCCTGCTTTTCAATGCGGCTCATGCCGAAGATGCTGAACAGTTCTTCCAGTAACTCATACAAAGGCATCAGGCGCAGCGTTTCCCGTCGGGAGGTAAAGGCTTCGGGAAGGGGAGTGGCTGTTGTGAATTTCGGTTGCTCGTCATTTGTCATTTGTAATTTGTAATTCTCCATCAGTGCAGCCTCCGCAATCCTGTTCTCCGGATTCGATAGGCAGCGCAGGGCATCCATCAGCATGCAGATGGCAAGGGAGGCATCCAGACGGAAAGCTTCGTCGGACACGACAGAGAGATGCAGTTCTTTGTCGAAATAGTCGGCTATCGGTGGGATATTCTTGTTCTTGCGGACAAGGATGGTGATGTCATTCAGTGTTACGCCCTCTTCCAGTAGCCGCTGTACTTCTTCTCCTAAGGCGAGAAGGGTCTGCTCTGTATAGTTGTGTTCATCGTCCGGTTCAAGGAAGGCAGCTTTTACGTAGCCGTACTCCGTGTTCTTGGGCGATTCCTGCACTACGTCGGCATAAGCGCGTTTTAGGGGTAGGCAGTCCTCTTTCAGTTCGTTCAGGTGTAGCGCATTGAGGTAGTCTATGGCAGCGGTAAATACTTGGTTGTTGAAACGGATAATGTTAGTTTCGCTACGTCGGTTTGTTTTTAGGGTTTCCACACGGACGGGGAAGTTGTTTAATGGAGAACTTGATTCTCTATTCTCCATTTTCAATTCTTCATTGCCTAAACTATTCAGTATTCCCCAGTCCCCGTTCCGCCAGCGGTAGATGGACTGCTTCACATCTCCCACAATCAGACTGTCGGCTCCTTGCGAAAGTCCTTCGAGCAGCAGCAGGCGGAAGTTGTCCCATTGCATGCGGCTGGTGTCCTGGAACTCGTCAATCATGACGTTGCGTATGTTGGCGCCGATTTTCTCGAAGACGAACGAAGAGTCACCCTCGCGCACCAGTTTGTGCAGTAGGGCGTTGGTATCCGAGAGCAGAAAGCGGTTGTGCTCCCGGTTTAGCGTGCGTACCTCTTCGTCGATATGATTGAGAAGTTGCAGTTTGTTGAGGTGCTGGAGCGAGAGGCGGCAACTGTTCAAGGTACGGTTGCGTTGCGGACGCATTCTTTCGGCTTCCTGCAGTAGAGGCATCAGGCTGGTTTCTGCCAGACAGATGATGTCGTCCTTCCGTGAGGATGTTTTCGTTGCCCAGTTTTTTGCATCTGCCAAGCTGTTTTGCAGGGTGGCGTTCAGCACATCCTTGTCAGACAGTCTGCCGTCGCGCAGTTTGCGGAAGTAACTGCCGATGCCTCGGGCACCTCCTTTCAAGTCTTCGGGAGTGAGGGCATGCCCTTCCAGTTCGCCTTCAAACTGGTCGTAGAAACTTTTCATCTGTTCCAGAGCCTCGGTTTCCATATCGCGCAGCACATCCCGGTAGAGTTTCAACGTGTTCGGAGTACGAAGGCATTGCCGTAGTTTTTCGCCGCGTTCTATGTAGCTTTCATCGAAGATGTTTCGTCCGAAACTTTTCACCTCATTCGATACGTTCCAGCGTTTGTCGTCGCGGATGCGCTCGTCGATGTAGTCCAGGAGCCATGCCAGCACGGGAGAAGTGGGGGTAAGCTTCTCGATGAGGCTGTCTACGGCATCACTCAGCACTTCACTGTTGTTCAGCTCTATGTTCAGGTTAGGACTCAGTTCCAGTTCGCGGGCAAGGTTGCGCATCACAGATTGAAAAAAGGAGTCGATGGTTTCCACGCGGAAACGGCTGTAGTCATGCAGCATGTATTGCAGTGCCATGCCGGCCCGTTGACGAATCTCCCCGTCCGTCAATCTGTCCCCGCCTTCTTCTTTAATTTTTAATTTATAATTTTTAATTCTCTCCAAGTATGCTTCGGAAGAAGGTGCTCCCTTCCAGATACCGTAAAGCTGTGTCAGTATGCGCTCCTTCATCTCTGCCGTAGCCTTGTTGGTGAAGGTTACGGCAAGTATCTGCCGGTAGGCGCGTGGATTGATTATCAAATGCTTGATGTATTCCACAGCCAGCGTAAAGGTCTTGCCTGAGCCGGCAGAGGCTTTGTATACTAATAATTCCATGTAAATTGCTGCATTGAGTATGTATCTGCAAACGTACACAAAAATAATGAGAAAAATAAATGCTTCCCTGCTTTCTCTTATAGAAAGAAGTGGGAAGCATCCATTATTGAGGGGCTATGTGTAGGGGCTGTGCTACATTACCGGCGTCTGGAAAAGAAATACAAATCCTTTGCTGTCTTTCAAATCCTTTATGGCATCTCCGGCATAGATTTCTCCGTTTGTCAGTGAGAGTTTCTTGATTCCTGCATTCGGGCTAAAATCGATTTTCTTCAGGTCGAGCCAGAACAAGTTAGGGGTCAGTGTGGACTCAAAATAATATACTTTGTTCTTCTGGTCGGATACAGAACGCCAACGGGTGGAGGAGATATGGGGCTTGTCCGGTGTGGTGATACCGAACGGTACAGAAACATTGCGCATTACGCTCAATACACTGGATACAGCAATCTTTGCATCCGCTGTTTGCGGAATGGCATTGATGTAGAACGATGCGCGTACAAAGCGGTCACTGGAGCGGTTGGTTCCCGGCAACATATTCAGTCCGCCTACCTCTTTCCAATAGTCGTTGATAGCCAGCTGGAGTTCATATTTGGGAGAGTTGGTCATTACTTGATACTGCTTGCCTTCATGTATCTCAAGGTTTCCGTCTATGTATTCCAGGACAGCCGTGTTTCCGGTTTCATCTGTGATGGCCAGATGCAGGGTGGAAGCGGCTCCGTTGGGCAGGTCTGGTGCATCAATGCGGAAGGATTCTTTTTTCAGTTCATCCACAGCTTCGCGTACGGTTGCAAAATTGTCGAGTACGTATTGCGTCCAGATACTGATGCCCATAATCGGGCGGTTGTCTCCCGGGCGGTGGTAAACGGACTCCGGAAGGAAGAGCAGGCTGGCAACCAGACCTTTCTCGTTCATACCGTCGCAGGTACCTATGTCATAACCGGCGGCAATGACGCTACCGTACTTGGAAGTCCAGTTCACTGCATTCCCTTTGTTGTAGCCTGCCCTTTGCATGCCTCGTGGGAATACATAGATGTTACTCATAAGGTCTTCTTTCCAGTCCATCGTACGTCCTGTAATGACTGTATTGTCAGGACCGATGTAGGTGGCTCGGGTACACGCTTCTGTTTGTTGCACACTCATGGAGGCTATGGCAGCCAGTGCAACAGCTATTGTCTTTATTGGTTTATTCATCTCGCTTTTGTCTTTATGAATTAATACTCTGTTTCATAGAATAACAAAAGGAGGGGAGTATAGTTTGAGAAAAAGAGGTGAAATCCCTTACTCGTCTTTTTCTTTCAGCAATTCCTCCATCTTCAGCACCTCGTCCCGATACTGTGCGGCTTCGATAAAATCGAGTTTCTTGGCAGCCTCCTGCATAAGCTTCTTGGTACGTTCGATACTCTTTTCCAGTTGCTTGCGGCTCATGTACTGTACTATAGGGTCGGCAGCCATCGTAGATGTACTTTCTTGTTCCACATAGGGGCGGGGAGTGCTGGAAGTGAACTTCTCGCTGCTGAGGACGGCTTCGCCGGAAGCCTCGTTGGTGGCAAACACATTGAGGTTCTTCGCTTTCTTGATTTGCTGTGGCGTGATGCCGTGCTCTTCGTTGTACTTCAACTGCTTCTCGCGACGGCGGTTGGTCTCGTCGATGGTCAGTTGCATGCTGTCCGTTATCTTGTCGGCATACATGATGACCATGCCGTTCACGTTACGGGCGGCACGTCCGGCTGTCTGTGTCAGTGAGCGGTGGGAACGAAGGAAACCTTCCTTGTCTGCATCGAGAATGGCAACGAGAGAGACTTCAGGCAGGTCGAGTCCTTCACGCAGCAGGTTGACACCGACAAGTACATCGTAAACGCCCTCGCGCAAGTCACCCATAATCTTCACACGTTCCAAAGTGTCTACGTCGCTCTTCTCGATGCGCAGCTGTATCTCTTCCATCAGGTCGTCTATCTGGTTGTGGCTAGGACGTACCTGGATGATAGGGTCCAAGAGCCCGGTCGGACGGATGACCTGCTCTACTACGATGCCTTCGGATTTCATCAGTTCGTAATCTGCCGGTGTGGCGCTGACGTAAATCACTTGTTTGGCCATCTCTTCGAATTCATCGAATTTCAGCGGGCGGTTGTCCATGGCTGCCGGCAGCCGGAATCCGTACTCCACCAGGTTTATCTTGCGGGCGCGGTCACCTCCGTACATGGCACGTATCTGCGGGACGCTGACGTGGCTTTCGTCAATGACTATCAGGAAATCTTCGGGAAAGAAGTCCAGCAGGCAGTAGGGGCGGGTACCGGCAGCACGCCCGTCAAAGTAGCGCGAATAATTCTCAATGCCGGAGCAATGTCCCAATTCGCGTATCATTTCCATATCGTAGGTCACCCGTTCCTGCAAGCGTTTGGCTTCGAATGGGCGACCTTCGTTTTCAAACCATTGCACCTGCTTGTGAAGGTCGTCCTCTATTTCGTGGATGGCACGCAACGTGGCTTCTTTGGTGGTCATGAAGAGGTTGGCGGGATAAATCTTATAAGCGTCGAACTTGGCAACAGTTACGCCGCTCAGAGGGTCTACCTCTTCAATGCTGTCCACCTCGTCTCCCCAAAAGGTGACGCGCAGCAGGTTGTCGGCGTAAGCCAGATAAATGTCCACCGTATCGCCTTTCACGCGGAAATTGCCGCGGTTTAGGTCAATGTCGTTGCGTACGTAAAGACTGTCCACCAGGCATCGCAGGAAGACATTGCGACTGAAATTCTTGCCTTGCTGTACTTCAATGACGTTGTTGTAGAAGTCTGCCGGATTCCCCATGCCGTATATGCACGAAACGGAGGATACCACCACTACATCTTTCCTGCCCGAAAGCAGGGCGGAGGTGGCGGCAAGGCGCAACTTGTCTATCTCGTCGTTGATGGCGAGGTCTTTTTCTATATAGGTGTCCGATGATGGCAGGTAGGCTTCGGGCTGATAGTAGTCGTAGTAGGACACATAGTATTCTACGGCATTGTTCGGGAAGAATCCCTTGAACTCGCTGTACAACTGGGCAGCCAGCGTCTTGTTGTGGCTCAATATCAGCGTTGGCTTGTTGATGTTGGCAATGACGTTGGCTATGGTGAATGTCTTTCCGGACCCGGTGACACCAAGTAATGTTTGTGCAGGAAGTCCCTCATGCACGCCCTCGGTCAGCTGTGCGATGGCTTCCGGCTGGTCACCGGTAGGTTGGTAGGCGGATGTCAGTTCGAATTTGTTCATTTTCTCTTCTTAGAAGCGGCAATATTCGGTAAAATCTTTGAGATAAACAAAATTTTTTTGTTTACTTTGCAGCTATATTGATAACAACCATTAATAATTGTAATACAACGAAGAACATGATTTGGAATGAAAGCATCGAATGCATGGATCGCGAAAGCCTTCGTAAAATCCAGAGC
>OHWE01000758.1_pt1 | contig 12805 bp, 10 predicted proteins | sample 1579661 | NCBI WGS metagenome assembly OHWE01 (sample SAMEA3882552, study PRJEB24775) | human gut metagenome | biome: human-associated habitat; feature: intestine environment; material: feces | place: Netherlands | collected 2009/2010 | reverse complement strand
AAATTTTGAAGCGGGCAGATGTGAAAAATTTCATCTGCCCGTTTTTTTAAGGAGTGAGGTCATGTCTTTAGCGAGAACAAAATCAAAAACAAAAGAGCCCAGAACAAAAATCACATGGAAAGAAATCAAAAGACAGAAAGTCCTGCTTTTCTGGGCAGCAATTATCGTAGCATATGGTGTGATTTTCTATTACCTTCCGCTTGCTGGCTGGGCAATGGCATTTCAGAACTACAAACCGAAACTAGGAATCCTGCATTCAGAGTTTGTAGGATTAGAAAAATTCCGGACACTGTTCTCAGATATGACGTTTATCCGTGTTATCCGGAATACTCTGGCAATGGGAGTTATCAATCTTGTTGTAACTTTCGTAACGGCAATTGCGTTTGCAATTTTATTAAATGAAATCAGAAGCCATATAGGAAAAAAAGTGGTTCAGACCATTTCCTATCTGCCGCATTTCCTTTCGTGGATTATTGTAACCGGTATTCTGCATGATATGCTTTCCGGAACTGGTATTGTAAATGAAGTTCTGGTGAATCTGCATATCATCAAACAGCCAATTAACTTTTTTGCACATACGAGCTACTTCTGGCCTATTGTTGCTTTTGCAAATGTGTGGAAGGAAACCGGCTGGAATGCCATTATTTATCTGGCAGCAATCACAGCAATTGATCCATCTTTATATGAGGCGGCATCCATAGACGGCGCCGGAAGGTGGAATAAAATTAAGTACGTGACACTTCCTGGAATCAAACCGACCATTATGATTCTTCTCCTGATGAACGTAGGCAACGTTTTGAATGCCGGATTTGAAATTCAGTATCTTTTAGGAAACGGCCTGGTACAGAGAGTATCACAGACCATTGATATCTACGTATTGAAATGGGGTATCAGCCAGGGCGATTATGCAATCGGTACGGCAGCAGGTATTTTCAAGAGTGCAGTCAGCATTATACTGATTATGATCGCAAACCAGATTGCAAAACGCAATGGCGAAGAGCGATTGTTCTAAGGAGGTTCATCATGGCAAAAAAAACTGGAAAAAAGACCGGAAAATTGGATCTGTTTCCGATAATAAATGGTATTATCATGGTACTGTTTATAGTCATTACACTGTATCCGGTATTAAATACACTGGCAATATCATTAAACGATGGTACAGATGCCCTTCGCGGAGGAATTTATCTGCTGCCAAGAAAATTCACATGGAAAAACTATATCACCGTTCTTCAGAAGGATAACCTGATCACGGGCGCATATATCACAGTGGCGCGAACCATCATCGGAACGCTGCTGGCACTGGTAGCAAATGCAATCCTGGCGTTTATTGTAAGCAGAAAACGCTTTCTGTTTAAAAAAGAATTATCCTTATTCTGGGTTATCACCATGTATGTCAACGGTGGAATGATTCCTACATTCCTGCTGTACAAACAACTTGGCCTGACAAACAGTTTCGGGGTATATGTAATTCCTGGAATGGTCAGTGCGTTCAATATGCTGGTAATCCGTACCTATATGAACGGAATTTCCGACAGTCTGGAAGAGTCCGCGCAGCTTGACGGTGCAGGATATACCACCATTTTTCTGAAGATTTATTCACCGCTCTGTAAGCCGGTATATGCAACCGTAGCATTATTTGTGGCGGTAGGACAGTGGAACTCCTGGTTTGATGCGATGCTGTACAACAGAATGAACAGCAATCTGACGACCCTTCAGTATGAGCTTATGAAACTCTTATCATCGGTTACGAATCAGGGAACCTCTGTGGAAGCAATGAAAAATGCAGCCGGTTCGGTCACACCGACGTCGGTCCGTGCAGCAGCAACCATTATTACCATGCTTCCAATTATTTGTATTTATCCATTTTTACAGAAATACTTTGTTGCCGGGCTTACTCTTGGCGGAGTAAAAGAATAAAGATACTGCATTTTATCCAGGGTCATGCTGTTTTGGCATGACCCTGAAATATTATATGAGGAGAGACTATATGAAGATAATAGGAAAAAATCCAATTACAGGACTGGACTATCCGGATCCGGATGTCATCCGGGTAGACGATACGTATTACATGGTAAGCACTACAATGCACTTTATGCCGGGGTGTGAGATTCTGCGGTCGTATGACCTCATTCACTGGGAACATCTGAGCTATGTGTATGAAAGACTGGACAGCACAGAGGAACAGAGGCTTGTTGGTGAGAAAAACTGCTATGGAAAAGGCATGTGGGCCGCATCGCTCCGATACCATAAAGGGATGTATTATATTTGCTTTGTGGCGAATGATACCGGAAAAACATACCTTTATACTGCTGATGATATCGAAGGACCATGGGAAAAACGCATCATAGAAGGCTTTTATCATGACTGCTCACTTTTGTTTGAGGATGATCATGTTTATATTGTTTCCGGCAATAGAAATGTTCGTCTGCAGGAATTGAAAAAAGATCTGGGCGGTCCAAAGGAAGGCGGACTGGATCGGATTCTGGTCAGTGATAGTCGGAATCCGGGGCTTGGTTTTGAAGGAAGTCATTTTTATAAAATCAATGGAATGTATTATTTATTCCTGATTCATTCCCTTCCGGACAGGTGGATGCGGACGCAGGCATGCTATGTATCAGACAGCCTGACGGGAGAATTTAGAGGCGGAGATGTGTTGTGTGATACCATGGGGTATTGCGGCCAGGGCGTTGCGCAGGGAGGAATTGTGGATACGCCGGATCATAAATGGTACGCCGTACTTTTCCAGGACAGAGGTGCTGTCGGCAGAATCCCGGTTCTTGTGCCAGTAAAATGGGAGAAAAATGTCAGAGTTACCTATATGCCGGCGCCGGGCGAACAAAAAGAGCAGATCATAAAAGAAAATTATCCGGTATTGGGTGATTCGGGAAGGGCACTCTGTGAAGTGGAAACAAAAAGCACAAGACCGGAGGAACAGTATCATTCGCTTGTGGAGAGTGATGATTTTTCAGAATGGAATCCGGACCAGAAACGGCTGTTTGGAACGTTTGGATGGAAGAGCTGCTGGCAGTTCAATCACGAACCGGAACTTTCCTGGATTGAGAATGATGCAGAAAAAGGGTGCCTCCGAATGAGCTGTAAAAAGCAGTGCAAAAATGTCACGCAGGCAGTAAATACGATCACCCAGAGGATGAAGTTTCCGATGTGCATAACAGAAGTAACCGTTGATGCGGAAAGACTGAAGGACGGAGATTATGCAGGTATGTGTGCATTACAGGGATGTTACGGCATGGCGGCAGTTACAAAGCGTGATGGACGGATGTTTCTGGTTATGAGATCTCTCGAAGCGGAAAATGACAGCCTGGAAGGAAATCAGGGCAACAGTGAAGAAAACGAATGGGAAGCAGTGGCGGTTGAATCATCGAAAATAAGAATCCGGATGGAAGCGGATTTCCAGAACCAGCACGATAAAGTCCGGTTTTTATATTGGAGCGATGAAAAATGGAAACAGATCGGACCATGGCATCAGCTCTATTTCAAAATGGATCATTTCACAGGATGCAGAGTTGGACTGTTTGCCTATGCAACGAAAGAAGCAGGGGGAATCGCAGAATTCGGCAGATTCCGATATTTTTAACAAAAAGTTCCCGCCCCGGCATTTATAAGTGAAATTCCGTTGAATTTCTGGAAACTGCTGGTGATCTTTCTGGAGAGAACCATCATTGCCATTCCGCTGATCGTGAAGGTGGACGTACTGTAGGATCAGGACGTGTTGCTACAGTTATCGAATAATTATAGCATAACATCTTAATTATATATATTGAGTACCGCAAGGTACATTGTGTCCAAACGTAAGATACCCCGGAACCGTAAGGTTTCCGGGGTTTTTCTGTTGAGTAAAAAGTTTAAAATAAGGCTGTAAAGAATAGCGAATAAATTAAAAACAGGCAGGTATAGGAAGAAAATGAAAATCTTCGCATATCTGCCTGTGATACTGTTATGATACTATTTCTGTTCGTTATTGGAAAATTTCTGTGCTAAAAGTTCATCTCGTTTACGGATTCGGGTTTCAAAATCCAGTTCTTCAATTTCTTTATGGGTGACGGGTTTGGAAGTGTAGTATTCCAACGTCTGTTTCTTCCACATATCAAACATATCTTTACCTGTGAAATAAGATTCCAGGCTTTCTCTGTTCTCCTGCAGATCGGCAAGAAAATTACACATATCTGCATTTAAAGAGTGTTCCGGATCATTTCCATAAAAGCGAAGTCCGGCATACCATTTCTGTGTTTCTGTTTCTATATCACCGGGAAATTTATTATTTATATCCAGTTCATACCGGAGTTCATTGGATTCATTCATCTGCAATAAAACCCAAATAATATCGCTGAGAGTAGAAATCTGTACTTTATTTTCAGATAATCCAAATAACCAGTCCAGTGAGACATGAAATTTCTGAGCAATAGTCAATAACACATCATTGGAGGGAGTAACCACACCATTTTCATAACTGGATAAAGTTGACTGACGTATACCGATAGCTGCGGAAAAGTTTTTCTGATTCATCTTCAGATCAGTTCGCAGCTCTTTTATTTTTTCTGAAATAGATGATTCCTGCATATTATCCACCTCCTTAAAAGCTATGATTAGTATATCACAAATGATAAAAATCAACAATATAGAAAAATATCATTCATACAGATAAAAATTATTGACAATGATTATTTAAAATGATATAGTATCAGTGAAAATGATAATTATAGATAAGGAGAAAATGATATGTAGAGACAGAACTATATGATTACAGCGGAAGAAGTTGCAGAGAGCATGGGGATTTCACTTGGATATGCTTACAAGCTGCTTCGCAAACTGAACAAAGAGCTTGCAGATCAGGGATATGTAACCGTTGCGGGCAAGATACCGAGGGCATTCTGGGAAAAGAAATTTTATGGATATTCCCAGATTGCAATGTAAGGGGGTGAGAAAGTATGGCAGCATACAAAGATGAAGAAAGAGGAACCTGGTATGTTTCATTTTATTATGAGGACTGGACAGGAGCCAAAAAGCGAAAAGTAAAAAGAGGATTCCGCACTAAGAAAGAAGCATTAAATTTTGAAGCGGAGTATAAAAGAACAGCGAAAGCAGACATGGATAAAGAACTGTTTGATGAAGCTGTAGAACGATATAATATCGGGAAAAGAAAAGATCGACAGATTACAAATTACTATGAAAAAATCCGGCAGGGCAAACAGGAAAAATTGTTCCATGAAGTGATTTTCCAGATTGGAAATCGAGAAGATATGGCTGTCGGAACAGCAGAAGGAGGTCAGGCTGTAAAAGTACTGGATGAGTATGTAAAGGACTTCCAGAAACGGAATCCAACGCTACGGGTATTTGGTTGTTATCTACATCAGGATGAAGCTACGCCACATCTACATATTGATTTTATTCCTTATGTAACTGATTGGAAAGGAAAAGGAATGGACACCAGAGTTTCGCTGAAACAGGCATTAAAAAGTCTTGGATTTCAAGGTGGGAATAAGCATGATACTGAGTTAAACCAGTGGATGAACCATGAAAAAGAAGTTCTGGCAGGGATTGCAAAAGAGCATGGTATTGAATGGGAACAGAAAGGCAGTCATGAGGAACATCTGGATGTCTATAACTTCAAGAAAAAAGAACGGAAAAAGGAAGTACAGAAATTAGAGCAGGAGAAAGAGTATCTAACTGCAGAAAACGAAGAACTGACAGCACAAATTGCGGAATCCAGAGCAGATATCCAGATTTTAAAAGACGATAAGGAACAGGCAATTAGGGAGAAGCAAGAAGCAGAACAAAGGGCAGAGGACGCAGAAAAAGAACTAAAAAGTCTGGAAGATCGTCGGAATGTGCTACAACCAATCATGGATAATGCCAGTAAGGAAATAAAAGAATATGGAATGATTAAGACGTTTTTACCGGAGGCAGGAACATTTGAACGTGCAGTACCTTACAGGGAGAATAAAATCAAGCCATTGTTTATCAAGATGAAGAATCAGATTGCTGCATTAGCTGGAAAGGTTGTAGAACTTAACAAAATGGTAGAAAGCTGGAAAAATAAATATCAAAAATCTGTTGAGGAATGTGATAATATCCAGAAACAGTTAGACGATGTACGTAAGGAAAATGGAAAATTATCAAATGATAATCAACGTTTACAAGAGACTTCGGACAGATATGACAGAGTGGTGCGTATTCTGGGAATGGAAACTGTAGAGGATGTGGTGCAGCAGGACATTAAAGAACAAAGGGCACTGGAAGAAAAACGGCGAATGGAGCAAATGCCAAAGGGAAGCGTTCTGAAACAGTTGGAATGGGCGACTCAAAAGAGTCAGATTGAAAACCAACAACGTAAGAAAAATAAAACAAAATACAAAGGATTGGAGATTTAGACTATGAAAAAACAAATTTATGATGAGAAAAATGGAATGAGCTATACGTTGCATGGAGATTACTATTTGCCGGATCTGGTTTTAAGAGAAGAAGAACCGACATATGGAAAATATGGAATGTTACGAAAGCAGTTCTTAAAAGAACACAGATCAGCAAGGTATCAGTATTTGTTATTGACTGGAAAGCTGAATGAACATCTGAATCAGATTGATCAAGAATCCAGAAAACAGATGGAAATGCTTATGGGACAGATGGTAGAAAGACAAGGTGTAACTGAGGAATTAAAGGTACAGGATCAGATGAAGTGGGTTAGGTTAATGAATAATATAAAAGCCAGTGCAGAAGAAATTGTATTGAAAAATATGGTATATGTGTAAGTTGTGAAGGGCGGTCGATAAGATCGCTCATTTACACTTTTGTATCTATTAGAATAGCACTTTAGAAAGCACTATGGTAAAATAAGGTGAAGGCAAGTTCGAAATTTGGGATATAGACTGATAAAATTAAAGAGTTTGGTATAGGGTAATATTTATTAACAATGTGGGGATGAAAAATTTTCAATAGAATGAATTTGTTTAGATAATATGATAATTAAGAAACATTTTGGTATTCGGAGGAAAGAATGAATCTTATTGAAGAATTAAAAAATTATTGTGATATAAATAATCCGGTTGGTGCACTAATGTTGTCTGGAGAGTGGGGATGTGGTAAAACATATCTTATTAAAACCAAATTTATCCCATCAGTGAAAGATACATATGTTTTTGTATGTATTAGTTTATTTGGTATAGACTCTTTAGATAAATTAAGAGTTGAGGTAAAGAAAAAATGGTTGGAGAAAGCAAGCGAATTTGATAGTCTGAATGGAACAAAGGTTTCAAGAGTAGCAGATTCTTGTAGAAGAATATTTGACACAATCAAGGATAGGTTGCCTGAAAATTGGCAAAAAAAAGGAGAAGTAGTTTCTTCTATTATGGACTTGATTAATTTTATGCCTATAAGTAATAGAATGTTTGAAAAAAAAGTTATACTTGTTTTTGATGATTTAGAGAGAACTAATATTTCTTGTACAGATCTTCTGGGATGCATTAATGATTATTGTGAAAATCAGGGCTTTAATACGATTATTGTTGCAAATGAAGAAAAAATAAAAGATAGATCAGATAATGAATTATCATATCGTGAAATTAAAGAAAAAATAGTGCAAAGAGTTATTCCATTTGTTCCTGACTATGAAGAAGTAGTTTCTAATTCTATAGAATTAATGTCTTGTGGTATAGAATATAAAGGGCTTCTCAGAAAAAATGAGAAATTATTAGTTAAAATTTTGTCAGGTGATTTTAATGATAACGCAATCATTGAACAGTATAAGGCTAAAAATTACAAACTTGGTAGTAACAAGGAAAGAGAAGAATGTCAAAAAGAAGAGGAAGAACTTCGAAAACTGTTAGCACAAAGACCACATAATATACGAAGTTTTAAATGTGCTATTCAAGACTTTGAACGTGTATATAATAAGTTGGTCAAAGAGGACATTCAAGACTGTAGTAATTGGCTTCTTTCCTTTACATGTCTTATGATGACGAATAAAGCAGGATTGCTTCAGGAAATTACAAGATACGGACATTTGTTTTGGTATCTTAATGTAGAAAAACTTTATCCCGAATTGTTTGACGATAATTTTATAGTGGATGGATTCTCAAAGTGGGTTATTCAAGGGGAGTGGAATGAGGATGTTATTTCGAAAGAGATACAGTTGTTTTTGAAAAAAGAGAAAGCGGCTACCCCACTTGAAATTCTTAGAACATATAATTTACCTGAAGTTGATGAAGAAATAATTGATGAAGGATTTAAAGATTTATTAATAGAAGTATATGCAGGAAATTTATCTTTAGATGAGTATATCCTTTTCCTTTATAATTGTTGCTATTCTAGAATGTATGACTTTGATTTACCTACGATCGATTGGGAAAAAGTGAGAGAGGGTATTAGAAAGCAAATAAAATATTTAGTTGAATCTGATGAAAAAGACAGCCATTCTCACAGAATGATTGGGGATGACAGTAAAGAACATTTCACAGAAGATGAATGGTCAGCATACCAGATTATAAAAGAATTTAGAGATAATAATGTGTGGATTTATGAAAAAAATCAAAAGCTCTATATTGATTTGATTAGTTCAGACTTGAATGTTGCATTTAGAGAGCTGAGTAATAAAAGATACAATAAATTTTCTCTTGAGATGGAAGCAGCAACAATTAATGCATTTAAGAATGCTGATAATATGGATAAAAATCATTTTTCAGGGTGGTTTGTTGGGATTTGGGGACAGTACAGTAATTCACCAGAGATTGAGGGGCAAGGCACAACGGTATCACTCAAAAAGTTAAGAGATGATTTGAATTCTGTAATGCAGGAATATAAAGAAAAAGGCAAGAACATTGCGGCTGGGCATACACAAAATTTTATAAAAAAACTAGAGGCCATTATAAAAACGGAAAGTGAAGATACAACAGTCGAACAGTAACGGGCTAGCTTGTTTTGGGCTATATAGAATAAAAAATTTTTGACATTTTCACACATGCGTGCTAATATGATTATAGATAAAGAGTGCTACCGATAGACGGTTAGTCCGATATATGTTTTGACAAAAATTGCCGCTTAGTTTACCAGACCAGGGCGGCTATTTTTGTGGTTTATTATTATCCTTGCCAAAGGTATATCCAAGACCAAAGCAGGTTAAGCCGAAGCTCACTACTGCTATAAAATCAACAATACTCATGGCTTAGCCCTCCTTTCCAGTGGATTCTCTTTCGAGTTTCTATGTAATCAGAGGGTCACAGTCCCTCTGCTGAAGGACTAACCGCCTACCGTTATGGTAGCACCCAAATATAATTATATCAGTTGTATTCTTTTTTTACAATTAGTAATCGTCTCTAATTTCTGCTTATCTCAAAAGATAAATTTTCTATTCCCCCAGCGTCAACATCGTATCAATACAAGCCTTCGCCTTCACTCTCACATTCTCATCCAGCTTGATCTCTTCTCCGCCCTGACCGCAGACGCAATTATAAACATCCATCAATGTAGTCAGTTTCATATTGTGACATACACAGTCCTTAGACAGCGGATAGAATTTCTTATCCGGACACTCGAACTGAAGATGCTGAACAATACTGTTCTCCGTACCGATAATAAATTCTTTGGCATCGCTTTCTTTGGCATATTTCATAATTCCGGTAGTACTTCCAATATAATCAGCCATTGCCGAAACCTCTGGCAGACACTCCGGATGAACCAGTAACTTCGCTTCCGGATGAGCGCCTCTGGCTTTTTTCACATCTCTTACAGACATTCTAAGATGGGTTGGGCATCCCCCGTGAACGAACTTGAACGTTTTTTGCGGAACCTGCTTCTCCACCCATGCGCCAAGGTTGCAGTCCGGGATAAACAGGATCTTGTCATTGTCGATATTGTTCACAATCTTCAACGCAGAAGAAGAAGTTACGCACACATCACAGATTGTTTTCAGTTCGGAAGTGGTATTAATGTAAGCCACAACCGTGTAGTCCGGATTGGACTCCTTCAGTGCGGAAAGCATCTCCACATCCAGCTGCTCTGCCATTGGACATCCCGCGCCGCTGTTGGAAAGGTAAACTGTTTTCTCCGGGGAAAGGATTTTTACTGTTTCTGCCATAAATCTTACACCACACATCAGCACGTTCTTCTGCGGAGCCTTAGCCGCCTGCTGGCTCAGTCCATAAGAATCACCTGTGTAATCTGCTACCTCCAGAATCTCATGGCTCTGGTATGCATGCGCCAGAATGCAGATATCTTTTTCCTTCTTTAAACGCAGAATTTCATCCTGCAGCTGTCTTGTTGTCATCATAATCGTTTTTCACTCCTGTGTTTTCATTTATTCCGGAACTTTAATTTTCCATGTATGCCCGAATGTGTTCTTAAATATCTTCTTATCCTCATTTGTGGCTAATGCCTCCACTCTTTTCGGACATTTTCTTAGGATTATATTACCCACCGGCCTCACTGTCAACAAAAAAGTTTACAGCTATCTTGTCAATTGTAAAGTTTGGTGATATACTACAGGGCATGTCGTTCGGAAAATTTGAATCCGCACGCACCATTGTAATCATTCACAGAGAAATTTCATAAGCCTGCGCTTCAGATTACTTTTGCAAAATTTCTCTGTACACCAAATTTATCCACGAAAAAAGGACCATCAATTATGAAAACAGATATCCTCATCGCAGGAAGCGGCTGCTCCGGTCTTTACTGTGCCCTCCAGCTTCCCCGCGACAAAAAAATCACCGTCATCACCAAGTCCGACCTTACCAGTAACGATTCCTTTCTCGCCCAGGGCGGCATGTGCATGCTGAAAGAACAGTCCGACTATGACAGCTTTTTTGAAGACACCATGAAAGCCGGACACTACGAAAATGACAAAAAATCCGTAGAGATCATGATTAAAACCTCCCCGGAGGTTGTCAGGGATCTTGTCTCTTACGGTGCCCAGTTCGAGCGAAACGAAGACGGCAGCCTTGCCTACACCAAAGAAGGCGCCCATTCCACCAACCGTATTATTTTCCACGAGGATGTAACCGGAAAAGAGATCACCAGCACCCTGCTCCGCGAAGTCCAGAAGCTTTCCAATGTAGAACTTCTGGAATACACAACCCTGGTTGATATTCTGGAAAAAGACAACCACTGCTACGGCGCTGTGATCCGCCGTCCAGATGGTTCCCTTGACACCGTTACTGCAACCTATACCGTTCTGGCCAGCGGAGGTGTAGGTGGACTTTACAGACATTCCACCAACTTCCGCCACCTTACCGGCGACGCACTTGCTATTGCAGGTAAGCATAATATTGAACTGCAGAACCCGGATTACGTGCAGATCCACCCTACCACCTTCTACACCAAACATCCGGAAGACCGCAGCTTTCTGATTTCCGAATCTGTCCGCGGAGAGGGCGCTGTTTTGCTCGATAAAAACGGTGAGCGTTTCACCAATGAGTTGCAGCCGCGTGACGTGGTATCCCGTGAGATTCACCGCCAGATGGAAAAGGATCACACGAAGCACGTATGGCTTTCCCTGAAAACGATTCCGCTTGATGTAAAAGAACGGTTCCCGAATATTTACCAGAAATGCCTGGAAGAGGGATATGATATTACGAAAGAACCGATTCCGGTTGTACCGGCACAGCATTACTTTATGGGCGGCGTCAAGGTAGACAGCAATAGCGAAACGACGATGGATCATTTGTATGCAGCAGGTGAGACGAGCTGTAATGGCGTGCACGGTGCAAACCGTCTGGCTAGCAATTCTCTGCTGGAGAGCCTTGTATTCGCGGAACGCGCGGCAAAGAAGATGGCTGCCGAATGGGCCGCAGAGGGTCTTACAGAGAACGCAGACCGCAAAGAAATGGCAACGGAGCCGAAGGAAGATGAATGGAAGCTCCTTGCAAAACGGTACTATATTAGAAAAGAAGATTACCAGAATATGGAAGAATATGCAGAACGCTGCAAAGAGAGCATCTGGGATGCGATCAGAAAGGAAGATGAATATGAATCCAATCACAAGAACACTAAATGTGGATAATCTGCTGCTGTTGGCGCTGCAGGAAGATATCTCCAGTGAAGATGTAACCACGAATGCTGTCATGCCAGAAGCCTGCCAGGGAACGGTACAGCTTCTCTGCAAACAGGACGGCGTCATTGCCGGTATGGAAGTATTTGCAAGAGTATTTACGCTGCTCGATGAGAAAACCGAGATTATTCCGTATGTGAAAGACGGCGATGAAGTCAAAAAAGGCGATCTGCTCGCAACCGTAAACGGCGATATCCGTGTTCTGCTGTCCGGTGAGAGAACCGCGCTCAATTATCTGCAGCGGATGAGCGGAATCGCAACGTATACGAGAAGCGTTGCGAAGCTGCTCGAAGGTTCCAAAACGACCCTTCTCGATACCAGAAAAACGACCCCGAATATGCGTATTTTTGAAAAATATGCAGTCAAAATCGGTGGCGGCCAGAATCACCGCTACAATCTGTCCGACGGCGTTCTGTTAAAGGACAACCATATTGGAGCTGCAGGCAGTGTCACAAAAGCGATCGAGATGGCACGCGATTATGCTCCGTTTGTGCGTAAGATTGAAGTCGAGTGTGAAAACCTCGATATGGTCCGCGAAGCAGCAGATGCAGGTGCCGACATTATCATGCTCGACAATATGACTCCGGCGCAGATGAAAGAGGCGGTAGCCGTCATCAACGGCAGAGCAAAAACCGAGTGCTCCGGAAATGTGACAAAAGAAAATATCGCCACGATCCTCGACACCGGCGTAGACTATGTTTCCAGCGGTGCACTGACGCATTCTGCACCGATTCTTGATGTATCATTGAA
>OHWE01000752.1_pt1 | contig 12878 bp, 12 predicted proteins | sample 1579661 | NCBI WGS metagenome assembly OHWE01 (sample SAMEA3882552, study PRJEB24775) | human gut metagenome | biome: human-associated habitat; feature: intestine environment; material: feces | place: Netherlands | collected 2009/2010 | reverse complement strand
TCTGCCGCACCTCGCTCGCCGTATCGGCACTTAGAATTATGCGGTATTGCCCTAAGCAAGGCGTTTATTCCAGCCAGGGCAGCGGGCGCACAATGTGTGCCCCTATGGAATTATCCATTCTGGCTTGCCTGCTGCAATGCCGCCGCATGGCGCTTGGCAGACTGGAACACATAGTACAGTGTTGCCATAATGGCCACCGTTTCCAGCAGTTTAGCCCAGGGCGAAACCACATCTTTCGGCAGGCCGCACAGCAGGGTGCAGACTTTGGGTACCGCAAAGGCAATGACATCCACCAGCAAAATCAGGATACTGCCCCATGCGGGCAGGCTGATATGCGGCAGGCAGAAAATAGCGATGGCAGGCAGCGCCAGAATGATATAATCATGGCTCTGCTTATAAAACCACATAACGGAAACCACCGCGGTAGCGGCGTACCAGAGCAGCCAGTCATTATCCAGCTTTTTGCGGAACATCCAGGCCGCAGCAGCCAGCAGAATCACACCGCCCACAGCGACATCCAGCAGGAGAACCACCTTGGTGGAGATGCCAAAGCCCAACAAAAAGTTGAACAGCCCATAATAAGAGGTATTATAGCTCAACCCCTGGTCCATGATATCTGTCAGCATGGAGATGGGACTGCTTTCGGTTAAAATGGCCGCCAGCAGCCAGGACCCCAGCACAGTGCCGGAGGTAACGGTTATTGCTTTCCAGTGCTTTTTGCAGAGCAGCGGGAACAAAAACACAAACGCCACCTGCGGTTTGCACATGGCAACAGCCAGCAGCAGGCCCGCCAAAGTCTCACTGTCCTCCAGCACGCACATGGAAAGGATAACACAGCAGCACACAATGCCGCTCTGGTTGCCAAACAGCACCGCATTGGCCCACATGCTGGGGGCAAACACCAGCAGCGATGCCAGCACGGCCATGTATTTATCCTGCACATAGCGGTGGCGCAGCAAAAAGCGGCCCATGCACAGCGCCGTGACAAGCGGAGCGATAAAATCCAACGCCAGAATGTACACGCACATCGCGCTGTACGGCAAAAAGCCGGGGTTGATTACATTGCCCAGCACATAGGCCCAGGGCACTGTGCCCCCCAGGGAAGCATCCAGCCAGCCGATAGATTCGATGGACGGCACGCGGCTGTGCATCACATCAAAGGGGTTCAGCCCGTGCAGCACATAGGCACACTCCTGCCAGCGCAGGCGGGCATCCCACAGGTACAGGCCGTCAAAGATCAGATAGCGCCCCAGGTTGGCCGCCATGATTCCCAGAAAGAGCACCACCGCAAACAGCCGCAGGCGGCGCTGGTCATATTGCTGCATCAATGCGGTGGCTCCCTCCCTTCCCCGCCTGTGCAGGGTTTACTTTTGGATTTTCTCGATGCTCTCGATCAGGTAGTTCTGCTTTTTGAACACCAGGTCCACCAGCAGCGAAAGATATTTGATGATGATGGTCAGCACAGCAAACAGCCCGGCAAAGCCAAGGGTCAGCACAAACATCATGGTGGTCCACCCTTCAATGGGGTGCCCGGCGCAGAAAATGATCAGCGTGTAGGCCAGCTCCGCCAGCGCCAGGAACATCATCACGATGGCAATGCCTGCACTGAGCTTATACCCGGCATCGGTATACAGCGCCAGACTGTCCATGGCAAGGGCAAAGCGCCCGCCGGAATTATCAGTCAGGCGGCCATCAAATTCCAGATCGGTCATTTTTAAGCCGGATGCCGCATAGGCCGCTTTGCGGTAGGGCAGCGTTTCACTGGAAGCATGCACGCGGTTGATGGCGCGGCGGCTGACCAGGCGGAATGCATCGGTGCGCAGCTTGTAAGCCGAATGGCTGTTGCCGTTGAACACGCGGTAGAACATTTTGCTGCTGCCAGCCGTGGACCGCGGGCAGACGGATACAATATCGCTGCCCGCCATGGCGGCATGGTAAGCTTCAAACACCAGCTCAATGGGGTACGGTGTCTGGGTGGAGTCAAACTCATACACATAATCGCCGATCGCGGCATCCAGGCCCGCGTTCATGGCGGTCTCGCGCCCCTGGTGCAGGCTCAGGTGCAGGATGGTCAGCGGCTTTTCCAGCGCTTTGGCCCAGTCCCGCAGGGTGGGGATGGTATCATCGGCGCAGGCGTCATCCACGGCAACCAGCTCATACTGTTCAAAGTGCTGGTCCAGCACGGCGTTCAGCGCCTTAAAAAACCGCACGGCCTGGGCACCATCGTTGTGCAGATAGACCACAGCCGAGATAAAATTCTTTTCTTTATTTGTCACACTCATACGTTCAATACCTCGTCCAGGTCATACACGGTGTTGATCTTGCCGGAAAGTACGCTGACCAGCATCGGTTCGGTGTTCATCACGCGCACCACGGTGGGGCGGGAATCATCTATTTCGCTGGCTTTCAAAATCGGCTTCATGCTGAACAGGCTGCCCTGATAAGCAAAGCCGTACTCTTCTTTCAGGTATTTGCGGGCCAGCTGGCTCATGTAGGGCCAGGCGCTCTGCGGCTTAGCCGAGCATTCGTTGCAGTTATACAGGCTGCCCGGCCTGCATTTGCCCTCGCTCTGCTGCTGGCAGGGGAAGGTTGCTACCGCATCATAGCTGGTTTCGTGGGGAGTAAAGGTCACACTGGTCAGGCTGTGCAGGCCGGTCTGGCCAAAGGGCATCAGGCTGAAAAACGGGCCGTCCATCACGGTAATGCCGGTATTTTTCAGCCGCTCATCCACCGTGCACAGGATGATCTCGCACTTTTCGTATTTGATTTTGAACGGCGGCAGGCCCAGCATGGCGTGGATATCGTTCACGCCCGCATAGGTTGCGTTCAGGATGAACGGTGCTTCCACCGTGGTATCCCCTGCCGTTACCCGCCACACGCTGCCGGCTTTTTCAATTTTGTCCGGCTTATGGCTGTACAGAACCTGCACATTGGGCAGCTTTGCCAGCTGTTCCAGGAACCAGTTTTTCAGCACCTGGGCATCATAAGTATACTCGGTGGTCAAAAATGCGCCATCGCACATACCGTTATTAAAGTAGCGCTCCGGGGCAACATCATCACAGCGGATCTTGGCCGCGGCGCAGAAGCGGCGGAATTCGGCCGCATTGGTCCAGCTGAAATGTGCGCTGGTGGCATAGATCTGGTCAAAGCTTGTGTGCAGGCAGAAATCATAATCCCGGCAGAAGCGCTGGAAGTAATGTGCGCTCTTGATGGCCGTGGAGTAGCTGCGCGGGTAATGGTAGCCCATGTGTACGCGGGCCTGATTGATATAGGTCGCGCGCATGAACGGGGCGGGGTCCCGCTCCAGCACCAGTACCCGCTGGCCTGCCGCGCCGCACTTTTGGGCTGCGTACAGGCCATACAGGCCAGCACCAATAATGATTTTATCCACTGTCATGCACAGGACCTCCGATAATCTATTACTATGCCGGGCACCCCTGCCCGATTACGGGTTATACTTGCCCGTTGCGGCGGCAAACAGCACCTGCAGCAGATTGCTGTTGCCCTTAAAGCCGCTGATCTTGGTCGGCGTTTTGCCGGATGCCGGGTATGCGCGGGTCACGGGGACCTCGCAGGCGCGCAGACCCAGCTGAGTGGCACGAATGCTGAGGTAGGCCAGCAGCTCGTACCCCATAAACACATCCCGCAGCGGCTGCACATCGGGGTGGGTCAGGTATTCGCGGCTGTAGGCGCGGTAAGCGTTGGTGGTATCGGTAAACCACTGGTGGGCTGCCGCGCTGATGATTGGCGCATGGATCAGCCGTACCGCCGCATAGCGCGTTTTGGGCGTATTGATGGCATGACCGCCGGGGATAAACCGGCTGCCCTGCACAAGGTCATAGCCTTCTTTCAGCTTGGCAACAAATTCCGGAACATCCTCGATGGAATCCTTATTGTTGCCGTCAATGGTCAGCACGCCCTTATAGCCAAAGGTCAGGGCAAAATGCAGGCCCATGCGCAGCTGGGCCCCCTGTTTGCCGGGGCCGGTTTTGATCAGCAGGGTGTTCACCCCGTACAGCTCCAGCGTATCGGGGTTCATGCTGCCATCGGTGGAGCCGCCGTCGCAGATGACAATATCCACCAAACGGTCCACCCCGGCTTTCTGGGCACGGCCCAACTCGGTCAAAATGCGGGAGCCCTCATTGATGACGGGAATCAGCAGGCAGTAATCGCTGCTTTTGGGCAAAAAGGCGGTGCAGGTATAATCCGGCACGCCGGGAACATTCTGGATCGGCACTGGCTGCAGGCTCATGCAAACACCTCCGCAATATAGGCAAGCGTCTTGCGGACGGTTTCCACATCCGTCCGCTTCATCTCAATGGAAACATCGCCGCTGTAGCCAACGGCTTTCAGCAGCATGGCAAGTTCTTTGTGTTCCTGGCGCGGAACAATGGGTTCCAGCCCCGGCTCGCTGATATGAACATGGCTGACGTATTTGATATCATCCACAAAATCCCGCAGGCGCTCGCCGTTGGAGATCATGGTGGAAAGGTCCAGATTAACCGCAAGGCCGGGGCTTTGCAGCCGTTTGACCATGGCAAAAGCATCGGCTGTATTGTTCAGGTAGTTGGTGTATACCGGGGGATTGGCCTCAATGGCAAGCACCACATCATAGTGGGACGCCAGCGCACCGGCCTTGGCAAAAAAGGCATCGCCCTCCGCCGCGGTGTGCGGCGGGTCCAGGCGGCGGTTTTTGGGGCAGCCGAACACCAGACTGGGGCAGTTGATGGTGTGGGCAAACTGGAACGCCTCGGCGGTATAATCCAGCAATTCTTCGGCTTGCACGGGGTCAAAAATATTGCCGGTCTGGCCGTACCAGATGCTTTGCATGCTGGGTACATGGAACCCCCAGCGGTTGAGCAGGTAGCCGCCGAACAGAGCGGCTCCGGTCAGGTTTTCATACGGATATTCCGGGAAAATACGGGTGGGGGCAATTTCCAGCCCGGTAAAGCCGTTCTGCTGCATGGCAGCGTAAACAGCTTCGTCATCCGCTTTATCCCACGCAATATTGGAAATTGCAAGTTTCAGTTCGGACATCCTCAGTTCCTCCATGCGCGCATAAAGGCGCAGATCTCATCCAGCTCCTGCTGTTTTGTACACAGGTATCCGTCCGCCCCGCCCAGCAGCGCAGCATGCCGGCTGCGCAGGTCATAATCAAACGGGGGCTTGGGCAGCTCGTTGTGCCAGTCGGCTTTGCCGGTCACTGTGGTGTAAACCTCCGCCGCCGTAACGGGCGGGGTGGTCAGGTTGAGGGTGGTCAGGCCGTTTTGCAGCGCGGTCTGCACATCCTGCCACAGGCGGGCCAGGTGATAGAACTGGTAACGGCTGCGGGAATCCGTGAAGGCAAGGGCGTTAAAATCATTGCCCGCAAAAAATTCCCGCAGGGCCGCGGCATCCACCGCACCGTTGAGCTTATAAAAGCCGTTATCTGCCAGGGTATAGCCATCCCGTACCAGGGGGGATTTTTGTGCAAGTTCGGTATATTTTTCCGGCTTGAGCATAGCCGGGGTGATGGTGTGCAGGTCAAACAAAAAGTTCTTTTTCAGCCCAATGCCGTATAGGGCAGGCAGCCGCACAATCAGCGCGTTGGGGTAATCCTCCCGCACCCATCGTTCCAGCTGCAGGCGGTTGCGGCCATAGGCGGGCAGGCCGTCCGGTGTCATGGGGCTCTGCTCGTCCTTTCCCCTGCTGTCGGCATAGACAGCGATGGAGGAGATCAGCACCAGCTGTTTGGGGGCGATCTGGCGCAGGTTTTCCCGCGCGGCGGCCATCACGGCAAGGTCGGCATCCGGGTCTGCATTCGCCAAAAACATGGCGGCGGGCACCCCGGCGTACACGCACAGATCTGGCTTGGCACCGAACTGCGCGGCAATATTGGTGGAATGGCATACCGCGGCAAACGCATGTTTTGCCGCCAGGTTGCCCCCCACAAAACCGGTGGAACCGACCAGAAGATCCTTTGCCATATGCCCTGCCCCTTTTGCTGTTGATTTTTGCCGCAAAGCAGCGCCCTGCTTTGCAGATTGATACAGAATAGATTATACCATACCCCGGCGGTAAAAGCAATTATAGCAATTTCAGACAGCAAATAAAAAATCCCATCATGCCAAAGCGGCACAATGGGAATAAAAAAACAGACAGTATCAATACCGGGTGCGCGGGATCTCCACACGGTTGGCCACAGCGGCTTCCAACTGGGCAACAATGGTTTTCATGCTCTCTTCAAACTCTTCATCGGAAGAATTGTGGAAGATCAGCAGCGAATCGGGCTGGTTTTCCAGCTTTAAGCTGAGCGGCGGGTTAAAGTTGACACCCAGGATATATTCGTCCCAGTGGTTCAGCTTCCACATGTCACGGTCGCTGGCGCGGTCGATCATGCGCTGGTGGCACACTTCGGGGTTAGTATCTACCCAAATCACAACCAGCTCCGCCTGCTTCTTTTTCAGCTCGGCACGCAGGGTGGTAATATAGTCAAGGTCACGGATCTCCTGCGTAAAGGGGGCGTTAATCAGCACAATATCATCGTACTCCAGCGCTTCCATAGCAAGGTCCAGAACCACACGATATTCCAGGTCACGGATATATTTTTCAAAAAAGATGCTGCTGCGGTCATACGGCTGGTGCGCCACCGCAAAGATTTGCTTGGACAAAGGGATCAAGGTATCCTTATCCAGATAGACAACGTGGTTCAGCGCTTTTGCCAGCTGCTTGGAAATAAAGGTTTTTCCGCAGGCCGGCGGGCTTGTGACCAATATCAGCTTTTTCATGCACAGACACCTCTCCAGAAAGATTGTCATTTAATTAACCAAGTTACAGGTATTATTATACACCAAACTTTTGTCCTTGGGAATAGATAAATGACCATTTTTCGGACTTTTATGGACTTTTGGTGCCATTTTTGCAGGCAAATTTGCACCAAATTGTACAACTCCGCCCAAAATTTACCCATCAGTTTAGCAAAACCAACAACAAAAAGGAGAACGCTCGCGCAGAACGTTCCCTGGCATTGGATTATCTTACGTTTGAAAATCCGTTTTATTTCCCTGTTATTCTGCCTGGGCGCACAGGTCCAGGTAGGCTTTGATGATGCCAAGCCCCACCGGGCCGGATTTTTCCGGGTGGAACTGGGTGCCAATCACGCAGCCCTTTTGGGCAGCGGCGCACACCTTGCGGCCGCCATACACGGTATCGGCCAGGCGGTATTCCTCCGCTGCGGGCTTTGCTTCATAAGAGTGGATAAAATAGCATTCCTGTCCCGGCTGCACATTCTGCAAGGCGGTACCGGAAAAATCCGTGCGGCCGCCCGCCGGGTACAGTGGGTTCCAGCTGATGTGCGGCACCCGCTGGGGGCTGCCGTCCGCGTCCACATCCGGGATGCGCACCACGCGGCCGGGAATCAGGCCAAGGCCCTTGTGCAGGCCGAATTCTTCGGATTCGTCAAACAGCATCTGCATCCCAAGGCAGATACCCAGCAACAGGGTACCCTGGGCCGTCTTTTGCTTGATGGGCTCGATCAGCCCCAGCTGTTCCAGCCCCTGCATGCCGTCCTGGAAAGCGCCCACGCCGGGCAGCACCAGGGCATCGGCTGCCAGAACATCTGCCGGGCTGCTGGTCACCTGTACTTCTGCCCCAAAATGGGCGAACGCATGCTGCACGCTGAGCAGGTTGGATAGACCGTAATCGATCACTGTTACTTTCATACCCGGCGCACCTCCACCCCGCCTGCGCGGATTTCATCTTTCAGTTCCTGCACGGTTTCTTTTTTATAGTGCAGCACTGCGGCGCAGGCCACAGCATCGGCACCGGCTTTGGCACCGTCCACAATGTCATCCCCGCAGCCAACACCGCCGCCGCAGATGACCGGCACATTGACCGCCTTGGTCACAGCCTCGATCAGTTCCAGGTCCATGCCGCGCTGCAGGCCCTCGTTGTCCACGCTCATCAGCAGGATCTCCCCTGCCCCAAGCGCCACGCCGCGTTTGGCCCATTCCACTACATCATAACCAGAATGAGCGCGGCCGTTGTCATAATAAGCTTCCCACTTGCCGGGCCAGGTGCGGCTGCGCTTGGCCTGGATGGAAAGCACCATGCACTGGCTGCCAAAGGCGTTGGCAACCTCGGTGATCAGCTCCGGGCGTTTGATGGCCGCCGTGTTGATGGCAACCTTATCCGCCCCCATGGAAAGAATGTGGCGCACATCCTCGACGCTGCGCAGACCGCCGCCCACGCAGACCGGGATATACACATCATCCACGGTTTTGCGCACAATATCCGAAAGGTTGTTACGGTTATACAGGCTGGCCACAATATCAATGTACAGCAGCTCGTCAATGCCCTGCTCATAATATTCCCGTGCAAACAGGTTGGGATCCCCCAGCTTGCGCAGGCCCTCCAACTGGATGCCTTTGACGAGGTTGGTATCCTTGACATCCAGCCGTGCAATCAGGCGGATTTTTTTCTTAGCCATAAAAAATTCCTCAGTTCCAGAGCTCTTGGGCAACACCGCACAATTCCCGCCTTGCGGCTTAAGCACCGCTCCGGCAGCTGCGGCACGGCATCTGCGTTGCCAAAATGCTCGATAAGACATCCAGTATTATCTGCGCTTTTGGCTTGGCATCTGCCGCACCTCGCTCGCCGTATCGGCACTTAGAATTATGCGGTATTGCCTCTTGGCCTTATATTTCGTGGTGGGTGCCCTTCGGGTCGCCCCAAAGCACTTCGCTGTCGCCCTCGTAGGGGGTGTGGCGCAGTTTCCACATGTTGTCCTCCCATTTCCAAAGGTGGGGACTGCGGAAACGGTCGGCCAGGTGCATAAAGTATTCGCGGTCCATTTTGGGCTGTTCAAACAGCTGGCTGGCCCACGGGAAGTGCTGGCGGTCCAGGGACAGATACTGGAAGATCTCTTTTTCAAAGCGGTCGGGATACTCGCCGTCAAACTTTTTGCACAGCGCCTTGCCCTCTTCCAGGGTGATTTCCTCGTTGCGGATCTCCTGTGCAGCGTCATAGGTGGTGCGGCCGATGCCGTACTTGATGTAGGTGGTGTAATAGAAGAAGTCGTCGATCTTATCATCGATGGAGTTATACTTGGAATAGGTGCCCTGGGTGCGCTCCGGTGCGGGGCGGAAGCCGCCGTGTTCTACACTGTAATAGTAGGCGCCCTGCGGATGCCATTTTTCGTAATAGCCAAGGTAGCGCACCTGAACATGGTTTTTCTCCAGGTTGGAAGTTTCGGACGGCAGGTAGATGGCCAAGTCGGCTTTATCCACCTTATAATCCTCTTCCAGCTGGCGCAGGCTGACACCGCCCAGGTAGATATGGTCGTAATCATTGACGGCAAAAAAGTGCTCGTCACGCAGGGCAGAGTTGTTATCCGCAATGGGGTTGCCGAACTCGGCCTCGTTCTCGCCATAGAACACCAGGGGAATGCCGAACTTGGCGGCCATCTTGGGGGCCAGCTGCTTTTGGCCCAAAATGAACGGCTGGAACGGGTGGAACAGGTTCTCGGTCGCCAAACGGGTCAGCAGACGGTGGGTCATGCCGTTGGGGGTACACAGGTAGTTATCAAACCCGGCGTGGATCCAGGCCTGCATGTTATCCCAGCCCCAGGGGGTGTAGATATGCGGTGCCCAAGTCACCGTCAGGGGGTGCATGCCGTATTTATATTTCAGGATGTGAGCGGCATAAAAGCTGTCCTTGCCGCCGGAGCCGGGCACCAGGCAGTCATAGCTGCCGTCATTTTTGCGGTATTCATCGCACAGCTCACGCAGCTCTTTTTCGCGCAGGGCCCAGTCGATATGGCCGTTAGCCTTATTGTGGCAGGCATGGCAGGCATCGCAGGTGCCGTCGTCCTGAATGACCATCGTCTTTTTAATGGACTTGATCGTATGTTCAAATTCATAGCAGGAGTTCGGCTTCTGGTTGCTCATCACGCATTCATTACAGAACTGTACATGTTTGGGCAGGCCGTAATAAGCTTCCAGCTGATCCTCCGGGATATCGGGCGCGTATTTGGCGTAATCGATTTCGACATAACGAGGATTCTTTTCCATATTTCTCACTCTCATTCTATCCGTGGTAATTCCTATTGAACCAAAAAAAGGCGCTGTCCGTATAGCAATGCTATCGGACAGCGCCTTTGCTGTTCTGTGGATATTATAGCACAGCACCCTGCTGTTTGCAAGATGCCAGCCTATTTTTTACATCGGTGCAGTGCTTTTTATTTCTGGCTGACCACTGCGCCGTTGATCAGAACAGCTTTCACGTTGGTCATAACCTCAAACGGGCAGCCATCGGTCAGCACCAGGTCTGCATCCTTGCCGACCTCGATGGAGCCAACACGGTCAGCAATGCCGATGTGCTTGGCCGGGTTGATGGTGATGGCCTGCAGCGCGGCAAACGGATCCATGCCGGCTTTGACCGCCATACCGGCGCACAGCGGCAGGTACTGCTGCGGAATGACCGAGTTATCAGTGATGATGGAAACATGGCAGCCTGCTTTTGCCAGAACGCCCGGCGTTTCCCAGGATTTGTTCTGCAGTTCAAACTTGCTGGCAAAGGTCAGGCTGGGGCCGACGGCCATGGGGATATTGCTTTCCTTGGCCAGTTCGTCCACGATCAGGTGGCCTTCGGTCACATGTTCCAGCGTCAGGCCCACATCGAACTCTTTGGCAATGCGGATGGCGGTAAAGATATCGTTGGCCTGGTGTGCATGGGCTTTCAGGGGAATGGTGTGGTCCAGCACCGGCAGCAAGGCTTCCAGCTTCTGGTTATAAGCGGGCATTTTGGTCACATCGCCGTTGGCGGCAGCCTTGCGGGCACCGTAATCCCTGGCGGAAGCCAGCGCCCCGCGCAGGAACGCAGCGGTGGACATGCGGGTAGAATCGCATTTATCTTTATAGCAGCGCTTGGGGTTTTCGCCAAAGGCGCATTTCATGGCAACGGCTTCCTTGACGATCATGTTGTCCACACGCTCGCCCACCGTCTTGATGGCGGTAAAGGTGCCGCCCAGCACATTAGCGCTGCCCGGCCCGGTGCACACGCAGGTAATGCCTGCTTCCCGTGCATGGGCAAAGGAGGGGTCGCGAGGGTTGATGCCGTCAATGGCGCGCAGCTGCGGGGTCCAGATGTCATTCATCTCGTTGTAGTCGCAGCCTTCGTACCCGATGCCATAACCATCCAGGCCGATATGGGTGTGCGCATCCACAAAACCGGGGAAAATATCCAGCCCGGCAGCATCCAGCACGGCGATATCGGCGGGCACGTTCAGTTCATGCCCCATGGCAACAATGCGGCCGTTTTCCAGCAGCAGGTCGATCTGCTGTGGTTCCGGGTGAACGGCATCATGAACCCGGCCCCCGCGCACCAGCAGCGGCGCGGGGGTATGTTCTGTATTCTGCATCATTGATTGATCCTTTTTTCAGCTTAATAGCTTACCCTGTTATACTTCAAAATCCAGGCAGGTGCGCACGGCGGTATAGGGGCGCACTTTGCCATCAGCCACAGCCACATGGGCCGGGTGAACGGCATAGCCTTTCAGGGCGGCTTCATCCACAAAGGTGGTATCCAGCATCAGGTCCGCATTGGCGGAGCTGGGCAGGGCCTTGGTGTAAACATGGATCTCCGTCAAACCGGGAATCTGCCCGGCCAGACCTTCCAGCCCGGCTTTGATATCCGCCTTGACGGTTTCCTGTTCAGCGGCGGGCATCTCTTTCAGTTTCCACAAAATAACATGATGTACCATTATTTGTTTTCCTCCCAGATGGGGTGTTTCAGCACCCATTCGCCGCAGTCGTTCTTTTCAAACAGGTCACGGTTATAGAACTTGTCCATGATCTTCCAGAACTCGCTCTCGGTGTAGCCGCAGAAATCGCAGAAATCACGCACGCACAGCGGGTCCAGCTTGCCATCGCGGGCCTTGATGATGGGAATGGCTTCCTCGCGGGTCATCATGCCATAGCGGATATAGCGGGCGGTATAGTCGGTTGCAGCGGCATGGCCGAACTTGGGGTACTTGAGCCAGGAGTGCACCAGGTAGGCGCGGGAATCGATCTGGTCAAAGTTTTCGGCATGGTGGGTGCGGTCCCATTCATGGGTCAGGTCATGGAAGCCGTGCTCCTTGGCGATCTGGTAGTTCTTGTAGCTGTTCCAGGGCACAAAGTAGCTCATATAGAACGGGTCCAGCTTCGCGCGCTCTTCGGCAGAGGGAGCCAGCGTCAGGGACAGGTCGTTTTCGGTCACGCCGTCGCCCACCAGCTCTTCCATCGGGAAGCCGACCGCCACGCCATTTTCGATCTGATCCATGGCGGAATACGTCTCCTTATCGGAGCAGCCGCCGTATTCAAAGCTGACGTTCTCGCCATAGCACAGCATGGGGGTGTTGAACTTGGCTGCCATGTGCAGCGGGAAGGTATAGATCAGGCGGTCCACATACCAGGTGGGCTTGCCGTATTTTTCAAAGAACTTGCGCATCAGCACTTTCTGGGCGCGGATGTTGGGCTTGCAGCTGATGATGGTGCAGCCGAATTCCTCGCTGATGTTTTTCAGGTTATGGATGCCGGCCTGCGTCATGGGGAAGTTATCCTCCACGCTGAACAGGATGGGGTTCATGTGCATGACTTCTTTCAGCATCCAAACCTGGAAGTGGCTGTCCTTGCCGCCGGAAACGCCCACCATCACCCGGTCGCCGGGGGCGATCATTTCATAGTCCTGTACGGCTTTGCGCATCAAACCGCAAAGCCGCTGCATTGCACGAAGATCACTCATGACAGGCTCACACTTTCTACCAGATTGACCACATCGCTGATGGAGGCAAGCTTTGTCAGCGCTGAGACATAGACCACATCGCCGCTGTCATAGGTGATGGTGGCCAGCACAGCGTA
>OHWE01000749.1_pt1 | contig 12909 bp, 9 predicted proteins | sample 1579661 | NCBI WGS metagenome assembly OHWE01 (sample SAMEA3882552, study PRJEB24775) | human gut metagenome | biome: human-associated habitat; feature: intestine environment; material: feces | place: Netherlands | collected 2009/2010 | reverse complement strand
TCAATAGAATTACACCCGGCAGCCCTAAGATAACGGCGGTTCCCGCAGTCAGGGCGTTCAGCGGCAGAGCGACGCCCGTTAAAGGGCCAAGCAGTGCCACTGCCCCCAGCCCGGCCAGACCGCATGCTGCCCCACCAAAAATGCCAAGCAGCGGCCAGCGGCGGCAGGCAGCCGCGCGGGCAGTGACCAGCAGACAGAAAATACCCACAGCGATTATAGATGCAGGCATGTGCCACTCCCCCTCAGTTCTCGCAAGATTGCCCGGCAGTGGCACATTAAGGCGGCGTGCTCATAAATGGTGCGTTCGATGGCAAAGTCTTCCTGCGCCTGTTGGAAGGCGGCTTCGTTCTGGCGTAGTTGCTGCAAAGAGAGGTGGAACGCCCGGCGGGTGTTCTCACACCGGATTTGTGCAGCTCTGGCCAGCCTTTTTTGCCTGAACAATGCGGCACCTCCTTACAGCAAAATGCAGATCAGCCCATCGCAGCCATCATTGATAATGCGTTCCAGTGTCTGCTGCAGGCGGGTGCGGGCTTCGGCGGGCATATGCATAAGTTTGGCCTGTAAACCCTCATTCACCAGTTCGTTCAGACTTTTGCCAAAAATATTGGTGCTCCACAACTTGCTGGGGTCGCTCTCAAAGTCTTTCAAAAGACCCTGGATCAGTGTTTCTCCCTGCTCCTCGCTGCCAACGGTTGGCGAAAGCTCGGTGTGGATGGTCGCGCGCATCAGGTGCAGGCTGGGGGCACTGGCGGAAAGCCGTACCCCATACTGCCCGCCCTGGCGGACGATTTCGGGCTCTTCCAGGTGCAATTCCTCAATACCGGGCATAACAATGCCGTACCCAGTGGCCTGAACCTGCTCCAAGGCGCTTTTGATTTTGTCATACGCCGCTTTGGCTTTAGCCAGCTCCAGCATACAGGGCAAAAGGCTGGCTTCATCTGTGATGGGAAGGTCGGTTTCCTCGCCCAAAATCTTGAAAAAGATATCCGGCTCAATACCAACCCGCAGCTGCACCTGGCCGCAGGCAAGGTCCATGCCGGTCAGGGTAACGCCGGTTGTGTTGGCACAGTTCAGCTGGGGCTTGCCGCGGGTCATATCCCCCATTTTGTGCACGCTGCCGGCCAGTTCCAGCAGGGCCTGGTAGACAGAACTTTGCAGCCAGTGCCCTGGTTCCAGCATGGTGACCCAGGACGGCATCGAAACGGCAATTTCCCGCAGTGGGAACTCATAAAGCAGCTTTTGCAGGATATTGTTTAGCTGTTCCGCTGTCAGGTTGACGGCATTGATGGGGCAAACCGGGTGATGATAGACTTCTTCCATCTGGGCAGCAAGCGCATGGGCAGGTTCGCTGTCCGGTTCTGTGCAGTTCAGCAAAATCAGATACGGCTTGCCGATTTCATCCAGTTCGGCAATGATGCGGCGTTCCGCGGGCAGATACTTTTCACGTGGGAGTTCCGCCACACTGCCGTCCGTTGTTACAACAAGACCGATGGTGGCGTGCTCGCGGATGACCCGGCGGGTGCCGGTTTCAGCTGCCTGGTCAAAGGGAACCGCTTGGTCAAACCAAGGGCTTTTGACCAACCGCGGGGCGTTGTTTTCTTCGTGCCCAAGGGCACCATCCACCATATATCCCACGCAGTCGATTAGCCGTGCGCGGAAGCTTCCGCCGGCTTTCAGGTCAATGATGACCGCTTTTTCCGGGATAAACTTTGGTTCGGTTGTCATGATCGTCCGCCCGGCGGCGGATTGGGGCAGTTCGTCCTTGGCGCGGGCGCGCTGTGCTTCGTTTTTGATGCGGGGCAGCAGCATCAGTTCCGCAAAGCGCTTGATGAAACTGCTTTTGCCGCTGCGCACGGGGCCGACCACGCCGATATAAATATCGCCGCCAGTACGCTGTGCAATGTTCTGATAAATTTGATCCTGTGTCATTGCAGCATCCCCTTTCACAAAGCTGCCGGTATCAGCAGGCAGGTTGCGTCAGCAGTAAGCTCCTGGGCGCTCTGCCCTTCCGGGATGGTCAGGTGGTTAGCCGTGGCGAGGTCGCTGGCGCGGGCATGGTAACGGCGGGCAATATCAAAAATGGCCTCCCCTTTTTGGGCATAGTACAGGTAGAGCGCAGGCCCATCCTTACTGTCAGGGTATTCTTCTCCCGGCGTGGCGGAGAAAACGACCTCGTGCGGAATCCCCTGCAGCAGAATGCCGCTTACCTGCAGTTCCAGCTCGACCCGCGCTTTGCTTCCGGCGCGGCTGCTGGCAATATGCCGTACCGCTGCGTGCAAGTGCGGGATGCTTTGCCCGATAGAACCGTGGAAGGTCTCCGCCAGGGCCCAGGGAAAGATTTTATCATAGCAGGTCAGTTCGCCGCGGTCATCCGCACAAATCAGGTGCGCGGTACCGCGCCCGGCAACTTGGATGACATCACCCTTTTCTGCGGCGGTCAGCTGTGGGGCTCCAATCGTGACAAAACAGCCCAGAATGGAAACATTGGCATCCGGCAGGTCATCTTCGATCATAACCGGGATAGTGGTATCTACACTGGCAAGAGGCATGAACTGGTTGAAAGTCCGCTTTTCAAGCGTCATGTTACAGATCGTGGAATAAGCATCCGAAACCGCCATGTACACTGTCGGGCGCCAGAGTTCAGCGTGCAGCTTCCATGTGATGCTCAAAAGCGGCTCTTCTTCCTGCTTTGTCGCAGTCAGGGTGCAGGCCAATACTTCGCCCCAAAGTACCGCACTGTCGCCTTCTGCGGCGTTGGACAGGTCAAGCGTCTGGGTGACGGGAACATCTTTGGTTTGAATTGTAAGCTGTTCTGTACCGGCAGCGCGGGAGCAGAGCTGCATGGCAAGGGTTCCGGCTGCATCCAGCTGGCCGGTATGAACGCTGGATGTGCCGGGCAAAAAACTGCCCGTAATGTCCAGGACTGTTTCACCTTCACCGGGCAACGGAAACGGCGTTTCTGCAGTAAAGGTGCGTTCCTCGCACGCAGCGCAGATGATGCCGTTAAGCTGTTGGCTCCACTGCTCAACGCCGCAGCCGGTCAGGTTGGTGATAAACTCTACCGGCTCAACCATGCCAATAGCAGCATTTAAGGTATAAGCGCCGCGGATGTCAATGCGGTGCTCGCTGACAGAGCGGCAGTTGCAGTATTCAAGTTCGCCCCACAGGCGGGCGGCGCCGGGCAGATAATTGCCTTCCGGCAGGTCAATGTTTTTTTCAAAAGAGTATTTCTGCTCAGTGCGGTACAGGCGAGTTCCGGCTTCATCGGACTGATAGTACACAGTGCAGCGCAGGTAGCCGCTGCACTGCCAGCGGCGGTCAGCCACGCTGTTTTGCATGATAACGGGTTCCAACAGGCACTTTACAATTTTGAACACTGCGGGCAGGTAATCCGGAATCAGAATCTCGGTTTCAACAGGCAGTTCCTGCCGGGTTTCCCAGCGGCCAGTATTGGCAAGGGCCTGGCCGGTTTCAATGGTAAGCGGTTGGTTGGCGGCTTTGCTTTGCATGGCGGTATACCCCTTTCCTTGCCCCGATACGGGGAAAGTTTTTGATTGTCTCTTGTGTACTATATGCGCGGGGGTAAAAAAATAGCCCTGTCGGAACCGTACAAACATACGGCCCGGCAGGGCTACAATGGAAAAATTAAACCTTAAATACAGCGCGCAGCAGCCAGCGCAGGGCATGCGGACATTTTACCACAACAATCTGCATGGCATATTCCCCCTTCCAGGTTTGTAAGCCATACTATGCAGCAGGTGCAGGCAATGTTACCCGTCAGCGCGGGTCAAAATCACAAGACCATGGCCGCTTTGGCAGCAAAGTTCAGCTTCAGGTGCGGTAAATTCATTGCTGATGCCAAGGGGGTAATCCGGTGTCAGCGTTGCATCTTTCAATGGATAAAACACGCCGTGAATCGATACACCGCCCAGCGGCCCATCCAGCGGGAACACGGAAAGATACATCCAGTCTTTCTTTTGCAATGTTAGCGGCTTGCCTGGACACAAAATATGCAGCTCGCTGTGCTCGTCTGCAAGGGTGACATCAACGCCGTTGCTTGCCAAGTACAACGCGGTGGATACGTTGGAAAACGTGTGTTCCATCCGCTTGCCGCCAAGGGCACCCAGCATGACGATATGACGGTACCCCCGTTCACACAGCCACTTTGCAGCATAGTGGGTATCAGTATCGTCCTTTACATGGGGCAGAATGATCATATCACCGGTGGTTTCCGGCTTGGGGGCAGAATCAAAATCCCCCACGATCAGATCCGGCTGAATGCCCAGCACAGCCGCATTGCGGTACCCGGCATCACAGGCAACAACGGTATCCCCCGGCTGCAGGTACGCGGACAAAGCGGGCGTAACCGGCATGGCCGAAAGAATAACGGCACGTTTGGTAAGATCCTGCATCAGCGTTCCCACTCCTTTAACTGGCTGGCTTCCTCGTACATGGTCAGGTAGCTCTGATAGCGTGTATCCGAAAGCTTGCCCTCTTCCAAAGCCGCGCGCACCGCACAGCCTTTTTCGCTGCGGTGGGAGCAGCCGGTAAAACGGCATTGCCCAAAATACGGCTCAAATTCCGGGAAAGCATGCTGCAGCTCTTCCGGCGGAATGCGGCAAATCTTGTTGGCATCCAGGCTGGCAAAACCGGGGGTATCGGCAAGCAGACCACCACATACCTCAAAAATCTCCACTTCACGGGTAGTATGACGGCCACGGCCCAATTTTTGGCTGATACCGCCGGTCTGGCGTTCCAGCTGGGGAGCCAGCGCGTTCAACAGTGTAGACTTGCCCACACCGGAGTTGCCGCAGAATGCACACAAGTTCCCTGCAATGCGCGCACGAATTTGATCCAGACCTTCGCCGGTATCGTAATCCAGCCGGATCAAAGGAATCGTGCTGCCCGCATAAGCTTTCTCCAAGGCATCCGCGGCGGCAAGGTCGGCTTTTGTGATGACAATAACCGGCTGCACGTCTTTATAAACGGCGGCAGCAGTCAGTTCATCCAGAATCAATGTGCTGGGCACCGGCTGGGTGGTGCTTGCCACAATAAACAGCACATCAAGGTTAGCAACCGGAGGGCGGATAAAAACATTTTTGCGCGGTAGAATTTCGTCAATCGTGGTGCGGTCGGCGCTTAATACAACCTGATCTCCCGCTACCGGCGTAATACCGCGTTTGCGGAAAATGCCGCGGGCGCGGCACTCCACAATGCCGGTTTCGGTTTTAACATAGTAAAAACCGCCAATGCCCTTTGTGATATAATTTGTCATTACCACAGCATTTCACCAGCATCCACGCGGTAAACATGGCCATCGCGCTGTTCTACATCGACCCACCATGTATTACCGTTATCGTCAGTAATTTCCTGAGACCAACGTGCACCATCACCAGAGGACGGAGAAGCCGAGGTGCTGGGATCTTGCACAACTTCCGGCATTGCGGTAGCCACATACAAGCGCACCGTGCTGCGGATGCGTACCTGGGTGCCTGCAGCGGGTTCCTGGTTCAGAATAGTGCCCTCGGCCTCGCTGCTGGGCTGTTCCACAACGCTGACCACCAGGTTCTGGCGCTGCAGGTCGGCGGTGCCTTCGCTGACCTGCAAACCTGTCACGGAGGTAACGGAAACCATGTTGTCTCGCTTGGAGCGCGCAATATACATGTTTACGGTGCTGCCGCCCTCTACCGTTTCGCCGCCGGCGGGTTCGGTATACACAACGGTGCCTGCGGCAACGCTCTCGTCCTCCACATATTTGCTTACAACCTGAAGGCCGCTATCCTGTAAGGTCTTTTTGGCATCATCGCTTACATATGTTTTTACATCCGGCACAGTGACCCACTGGGTGCCAAGGCTTACCTTCAGGGTCACTTTCTGGCCTGCCTTTACAGTACGGCCCTGCTTAGGGTTTTGCTGAAAAATCGTTCCTTCCGGTGCATCGTTGTATTCGTACACCCACTTGGCGAGCAGGCTGGAATTATAATCCGATGCACGGAACTCATCCTCCGTCATGCCGACAAAATTGATGAGCTGTACGTCAGCATGCTTGGAGAAGAAAGAGTTTGTGGAGTTGGTGAAAATAAGATAGACCAGAATGGCAGCACCGATCACAAAGGCGACCGCCATACCAAAGAAGATGGGCAGCATGCTGAACCCCTTGGCTGCCTTGGCTTTCTGCTTTTTCACGTTTTTGCCTTTCCCACTGTTCATGGTGCCGGCACGGCGTGCCTGGCTGGTGCTGACAGCGGCTTTGCCCGCTGTTTTGGCTGTGCTGCTGACAACACGGTTAATGGTTTTATCCGGGTTGTCCTGCGTGTTATATTCGTATTCAAAGCTGATGCTGGGGTCGCGGCGGAACGCAGCAATGGCATCCAGCATTTCCTGCGCGGATTGGTAACGGTCGGCGGGATCCTTTTCCATGGCCTTCTCGGTGATTTGGCGCAGCCCAACCGGGATATTGGGGGCAACCTCAGCCAGCGGCTTCGGCTTTTCACTGATCTGCATGATGGCGATGGAAACTGCCCCAGTACCATCAAACGGCAGCTTGCCGGACAGCATCTCGTACATCATAACGCCAACAGAATAAATATCAGTGCGGGCATCGGTATGGTCGCCTTTGGCCTGTTCCGGGCTGATGTAATGAACCGAGCCGATGGCCTTGTCGCTGACAGTCTGGCTCTGTGCACGGGAAAAGCGTGCAATGCCAAAGTCCATCATTTTGATGGAGCCATCCGCCTGCAGCATAATATTCTGCGGCTTCACATCGCGGTGAACAATGCCCTTGGAGTGTGCATGATCCAACGCGCTGAGCACCTGTGTGGCAAAGTGGACAACCTCTTTCCAGGTTAGGGCACCGTTGCGTTGCTTCAGGTATTCTTTCAGCGTAATGCCGTCAATATATTCCATCACGATGTACTGCAATTGATCTGTTACAGAGACATCATACACCTTGACAATGTTGGGATGGTTCAAAATCGAGATAGCTTTGGATTCGTTCTTGAAGCGGCGGACCAGCTCTTCGTTATCAAGAAACTCTTCTTTCAGCACCTTGACGGCGATCTGGTTGCCGGTGCGGACATCGCGGCCTTTATAAACATTGGCCATGCCGCCAACGCCGATCAGACTTTCAATCAGATAGCGGCCATCCAGCTTTTTGCCGATCAGATTATCCATTTGTTTCCTCCGTAGTTTCAACGCCCAGCAAAAGGACGGTGATGTTATCCTGCCCGCCGCCTTTCAGGGCACGGTCAACCAGTACCCCCGGCGCGTCAAAAAAGGCAGACTCCTGCAAAAGCAGCGCAAGCTCTGCATCGGGTACCATGTTGGTTAATCCATCGGTACAAAGCAGCAAAAGGTCACCGGGAACCACCTCGCAGCGGTTATATTCCGGCACAATATTGGCCGAAACGCCAAGGGCACGTGTAATCAGATTTTTCTGCGGATGCAGGGCGGCCTGTTCGCGGGTGATCTGCCCGCTGTCCACCAGCTGCTGCACCATGGAATGATCCCGCGTCAGCTGGCGGATTGCTCCGCCATGCCACAGGTACGCGCGAGAATCCCCTGCGTGTACAATATGCGCCAGGTTGCCGCGCTGTAAAGCACATACCCCCGTGGTGCCCATACCGAGCACTTCGGGATCAGAGGTCGCTTTTTCATATACGGCGCGGTTGGCATTATCAAATGCGCGCATCATAAAGGCTTTTTCTTCGCCGTTTTCAATCGTGCGCAGGGAATGGTCAAAATAGCGCAGCATGGTTTGGGTGGCAAGGGTGGAAGCGACCCGCCCGCCGTTGGCCCCGCCCATGCCGTCACAGACAAGGCCCCAGCCAGTACCATCGACCAACTGACGGGCACAATAATTATCCTGGTTTTCCTGGCGGCAGCTTCCAATATCTGTTAGGGCTGCGATTTTCATTGTGCGTTGGTCCTTTCGCTCGTCGTTTGCCGTGTTGCCTGTTCGGCCTGTTTGGCATCTTCGCGCCGGAGCTGGCCGCAGGCAGCGCTGATATCGGTACCAAGGCGGCGGCGGATGGTGGCATTTACACCCAAATCTTCCAGCATTTTCTGGAACCGGCGCACATTGGCTTCATCCGTTGCCGAGTAAGGGCTGCCATCGACCGGGTTAATGGGAATCAGGTTGACATGGGCCCCCATGCCACGGATCAGATCGGCCAGTTTTTTTGCCATTTGGGGCGAATCATTGACACCATTGACCATGGAATATTCAAAGCTGATGCGCCGCCCGGTCGTTTTCTGGTAGCGGCGGCAGGCCGGGATCAGCTTTTCCAGCGGGAACGCATCGTTAACCGGCATCATGGAGCTGCGGGTCACATTGTCCGGCGCGTGCAGGGATACCGAAAGGGTCAGCTGCAATTTGCGCTCTGCCAGCTTATCAATTCCCGGCACAAGGCCGCAGGTGGAAAGGCTGATGTTGCGCATCCCGATATTGACGCCTTCCGGGCAGGAGATAATGTCCAGAAAGTCCATCACGTTATCAAAATTGTGCAGCGGCTCACCAATGCCCATCAGGACGATATGGGAAACACGCTCCCCGGTATCCTTTTGCGCGGTATAAATTTCCGCAGCGATCTCGCCGGAGGTCAAGTCCCGCACGCGGCCCGCCTGGGTGGAGGCGCAAAAGCGGCACCCCATAGCGCAGCCCACCTGTGTGGATACACATACAGTGTTGCCGTAATGGTAGCGCATCAAAACCGTTTCAATGCAGTTGCCGTCCGCAAGCTGAAGCAGATATTTGACCGTACCGTCTTTGGACTGCTGGCGGCGGCGGATGGTGGGCACAGCCAGGGTGCAGTTTTGTGCAAATTGGGCAAGCAGAGCTTTGGGTTGATCTGTCATGGCAGAAAAATCCGTAGCCTGCTTTTGGTGGATCCACTTAAAAATCTGCTTGGCGCGGAAAGCTGGCTGGCCGATGGATTTAATGTAATCCGTCAGCTTGGGCAGCGTCAGGTCCGTCAGACATTTTTTTTTGATTTCTGCCTGGGGTTCGTTCTGTGGCTGCATATGTGCTTGCTGCATGCGGTGCTTTCCCTCCAATTATTATATACCTTTTCTCTAATTTTTGAATAGACGATTTGTGTATTTTGCGTCAGCAGTTCTTTTGGCGCTCCAAAATAGCGGCAAAAAAACCGTCTGTGGATGTTTCGTGCGGCAGAAACAGTGTGCCGTACTCCCCCACCCGCATACCGGACAGTGTGATTTGTGGCGCTATAACGGAAAAATCTTGATTGTCTTGCAGGAACTGGCGTACTTGGGCTTCATTTTCGTGATGATTCACCGTACAGGTAGAATACACCAAACGGCCGTTCGGGGCAAGATATTTTGCGCCGTTTTGCAGGATTTTTTGCTGTGTTAATAGTAAATTTTCAATCCCATCCAGCGTTTTTTCCCGGATATCCGGCTTTTTGCCGATGACACCAAGGCCGGAACAGGGCACATCGCATAACACGCGGTCAAAGCTGCCAAGGCCAAAGGCGGGGTTCAGGATAGTGGCATCCCCAAGGTAAGGCTTGGCGCGCTCAATGCCGCAGCGGTCAAAGGCCTGTTTCAGCAGTTTGACGCGGCCTGTCATGGCTTCACCGCTGAACAGCTCACCGCGGTTCTGCATCTGCTCGGCAATCGTCAAGCTTTTGCCCCCAGGGGCGGCGCACAGGTCCAGCACCCGCATACCGGGGCGGGCATCACAGCACAAGGCAGCAAACTGGCTGGCTAACCCCTGCACATGGAATTGCCCGGCGTGGAATGCTTTGGATGCAGCGGGATTACCGTTGAACATAACCAGCAGACAGTGCGGCCATGGGCCAGCCGTTACGGTGTGACCTTCCTGTTGCAATGTCTGCGTCAGGGCTTCATCGGTCGTGCGCAGCGGGTTGACCCGGATGGCGGTGGGGCGGCGCTGATAAAACGCAGCAGCCATTGCCTCGGCATCCTGCGGATACTGTGCTGCAAACAACGCGGCAATCGGCTGAGAGAGACAGTAGTAGGTGCGCAGCCGTTCTTCCAGATCCGGCCAATGTTCTGGCTTGGGGTCCAATGCGGCCGTGCGGCGCAGCATGGCGTTGACCATACCCGCAGCACTGGTTTTGCCAAATGCTTTGGCTAGCTTGACCGATTCATTGACAGCCGCAGGCAGCGGAACATCCATAAACTTGGCCTGTGCCAGCCCGGCGCGCAGAATGGCCCGCACAGGGGCATCCAGCTTTTCCAGCGGGCGCTTGGAAAACTGTGCCAGCATCCAGTCCAGCAGGCTGCGGCGCTCCAGCACGGTATAAAAAATACCGGAAGCAAAGGCTGCATCCCGCGGGGAAAGCGGCGGCTTGCAGGCTTTCAGCTCAGAATCCAGCACAAGGTTTGCATAGCCGTTTTGCTCCTGCCGCATAAGGGCCTTGACGGCCAGGTAACGCGCGGTCACAGGCTGTCCCCCGCTTTCAGGCGGCGGCCGGCAGCCCATGCGGTACCCGCCATCGACTTGCCGCCTTCCGGCGTGACGGAATCCAACACGATTGCGCCATCCTGGCAGGCAATGGTCAACGGCTTAACCGCCAATACAGAGCCCGGCGCAGCGTTGGCGGGATTTTCAGAAAGCTTGCTGGCGGTGACTTTGATTTTTTTGCCATCGTGCATAAAGAACGCCATTGGCCATGGGTTCATACCGCGCACCCAGTTGTGGATGTGGGCAGCAGGCTGGGTAAAATCGAACTGTGCCATCTCTTTGGTCAGGGACGGCGCCTTGGTGGCGAGAGATTCTTCTTGCTTTTTTGGGGTCAGCTTCCCTGCTTCGATTTTGGGCAGGACCTCAACCAGCGTTTTGGCACCAATCGCGCTTACGCGGTCAAACAGCTCGCCGCTGGTCATGTCCGGGTCGATCGCAACCGGCTGCACATACAAAATATCGCCGGTATCCAACCCTTCGTCCAACTGCATAATAGTCACGCCGGTTTCGGCATCGCCGTTCAGCACGGCCCACTGGATGGGGGCGGAACCACGGTACTTGGGTAACAGCGAGACATGCAGGTTGATGCAGCCATATTTGGCCACATGCAAAAGCTGCGGCGGAATAATGCAGCCGTAAGCAACAACGACAATAATATCGGGTGCCAGGCTTTTGATCAGCTCATCCGAGCTGCCATCGCGCAGGGTGCGCGGCTGATAAACAGGGATGCCGTTGGCCACAGCCGTCTGCTTGACCGGTGGGGCGGTTAAAATCTGTTTGCGGCCAACTGGCTTATCTGCACGGGTAAACACAGCGCAGATATCGTGCCCGGCGGCAATCAGAGCGTTCAGACTTTCGGCAGCAATATCAGGGGTGCCCATAAAGAGGATACGCATAGAAGTTATTCCTTTTCTTATCGTAAGCGTATGGGAAAATTGATGTACAAAGCGGGATCAATCCTCCGCATCTTCCGGGTAGTCATCCTCATAAAAATGGGTGGCACGGTCCATGATGGTAACGCCGTTTAGATGGTCATTCTCGTGCTGGATGCAGCGGGCCAGCATGTTTTCGGCTTCCAGTTCAAACCAGTTGCCGTTGCGGTCCTGTGCCTTGACCTTGACCTTTTTGGAGCGGGTAATGGCGCCGTTGTGGCCGGGGAAAGACAGGCAGCCTTCATACAGTTCATCGGTTTCGTCGCTCAGGTATTCGATTTCGGGGTTGATGAACTCAATAAAAGTATCTTTGTAATCGGCGGGGGCATCTTCCGGGCGGTTGCGGTCATCCAGGCAGATGAAAATGCGGCGCATCATGCCAACCTGGGGGCCGGCAAGGCCAAGACCGTCAGCATCCACCAGGGTATCCTGCATATCATCCAGCAGGGTGGCAAGGCGGTCATCAAATTTGGTAACGGGGCGGCAGACCTTTTTCAGGATGGGGTCACCATCTTTTACGATTGTACGAAGAGCCATAATAAAAATCCTCCTTAAAATTCAATCACCGTCGGAATTAAAGTCCAAAGCGATCCCGGCTTTTGCGGGCAGCTTTTCGGCGGCGTAAGCATCCAATGCGGCGTGCATCAGGGTACGGAACCCCGCATCGTTGCGGCATTTCAATGTTAGTTTATAGCGGTATTTCCCGCTGATCATGGCAATATTCATGGGGGTGGGGCCAAGCACACGCAGCGGCTGGCCGGGGTGTGCAGCGAACTGCTGCCCCAAAATGGCGGCAAAACGCCGCGCAGCCTGAAATACTTCCATCTCCTGCGCGCCGGAAAAACTGACCACGCAGAATGAGCAAAACGGCGGATAGAGCGAGAACTTACGGAACATGATCTCCTGCTGGTAAAACGCGGGGTAATCCTGCGCTGCGGCCAACTGGAGCACAGGGTGATCCGGCACGGCGGTTTGAATCAATGCCCGACCTGGCAGTTCCGCCCGGCCGCCGCGGCCAACGACCTGAGTGATCAGGCTGAACACATTCTCATAGGAGCGGAACCCCTGCCCAAAAAGCAGGGAGTCGATGCCCAGCACACCAACCAGGGTGACATTGCCGAAATCCAAGCCCTTGGCAACCATCTGGGTGCCAAGCAGAATATCATACTCCTGCTTGGCAAAACGGGCCAACATTTTTTCGTGGGCGTTTTTTTGCATGGTCGAATCCTGATCCATGCGCAGGATCCGCGCACCGGGCAAAAGTTCGGCCAGCTCCTCCTCCACTTTCTGGGTACCAAAACCGCTGTACACGATTTTGCCGCCGCATTCCGGGCAAAGCCCTGGTACAGGACTGACCCGGTGCCCACAGTAATGGCAAAGCAGCGCGTGCTGCGCTTTATGATAAACCAGCGGCACGGAACAGTTGGGGCACTTCAGCACATGGCCGCAGGTGCCGCACATGCCAACGGTCTGGTAGCCGCGGCGGTTCAGCAGCAAAATGGACTGCCGGCCCTCTTGGAAGTTCTC